>Ga0194117_10003394_pt1 | contig 16044 bp, 15 predicted proteins | sample TA2MahsurfametaG_FD_160579 | JGI IMG/M metagenome (GOLD analysis project Ga0194117, IMG submission 160579) | Freshwater microbial communities from Lake Tanganyika, Tanzania - TA2015009 Mahale N1 surface | ecosystem: Environmental > Aquatic > Freshwater > Lake | place: Tanzania: Lake Tanganyika...
TGCGAGAACGTGCTGAAGTTCACTGTCCAAGTTTTGTTCGAGCCGCCCGTCAACGTCACGTTCTTTTGGTTGGTGTGGCCGTAGCTGTTCTCGATGGCCCAGTTGTCCTTGGCCGAATAGTCCACCCACTCGTCGCAACCAAATTTTTCTCCCGTGAAGACTTGCCATTGCACTGAGTGGCCGCTTTTGGTTTTCGGGAAAGACCTCAGGTCAGCGGCCATGGTCAGGTCAGCGTCCTCCGACATGTTCGCAACGAACACACCAGGGCGCAGGACAACGACAATGGCCCGCTTGAGCCGGAAATAGCTGCAGAACTGAAACACATCAGACATGAAAACGCCAGACTGGTCGTGTACGGGCAGACGGGACGACACCAGACATGAATACGTCAGACCGGCCGTGTTTACGCCCTGTCCGGAACGACGGTTTTCGCGATTTGGGGTTTTAACTCTGGCCCGACTTGCGTGTAGAAGCCCGAGCTGTAAAGGCTAAGTCGACTGGGAAAAAAACGGCCCCCAAAGTGCGTCCACTTTTCGGTCCCAAAAAAACAGGGACGAGACGAGCACCCATTATGGGTGCTCATCTCGTCCTTTCAAAAATGAGCCCGAAAAACGGTCACCAGTTCCGATACTGCACCAACCGAATATCCTGGTCCAGAGTCTATGCGTTTTAGGCCAGCTAGTCCAGTGAACTTTTCCGGGAAGCTCCTTGAGCACACAAATGTTTCAAACGCCAACCTAAGTTTCACTATAACCCATGACCCTGAGTCGTGTGCTCCTGAACCAAGAGCAACAGGTTAGCATCAATTCGGCAAGCTGAATCAAGCCAGACACAAAAACGCCAGACTGGCCGTGCACGGGCTGACTTACATCGAATCAGGTCTGCGTGCGTCTTGTCCCGAATGAAGAGATGGCCGCGCAAGCGCTGACCAAATAGAACACATGGCCGCGTATGTTCTGACCCAAGCGAAAACATGACCCGTACGTGCTGGCCCAGATGAAAACATGGCGTTGTACGCTCTGATCTTGAGTGTGATTCCCTGAAACAACGGACCCTGAGTATGTCTGTATATATGATAGACGTCTCAAACACGGACACGCTGGGTAAATTTGCGGGATTTTTGTTGTGTTCCATGCGGTCGCACACTGCTTCAGCGAACCTGAACATGCGGTGCTGCAGCCTGTTCTCACACGAGGCTTCTTGCACCTATTCTTCCGATCATCTACGGAGGCGAAAACATAATAGTGGGGCTTCAAGCACTTGCTCTATACATGGCTGCCTATTCATCATGAATTTGGCACACAAACAAAGTACAGCTGCATGATTCCTAAACAAAAAACAGCTGAACGATTCCAAAACAGCAGCAGGCTTTGTGAGATGTCGTGATCTAACGCTGAACATTGTAGAGATGTCAGTCACAGATCTCAAGGCCCCTGTAACGCAGACTTGCCACACCCTAGAACTCGATGCTGGCGGCCTGCGTTAGCTTCACTAGTGGCCCTCCATCAAGTACAGACCCACAATGTAGAGATGTCAGTCACTGGTCTCAAGGCCGCTGAAACGCTGACCTGCCACACCCAAGAACGCGATGCTGGCGGCCTGCGTTAGCTTCACGATTGACCCTGACAGCCATCAGTGCCGATTGTAAATCCTGACCTTGATCCAATCATGGAACCAAGGGAAACCGTTGCGCCAAAGGGATTCATCATTGTGGAACCACAGCACTCGCCAGACGTTGTAGGTTAAGTCATCCAAAAGCCTGCTCAACCTCCTGGCCGGCACACATTCACGGTTCTGGAGAACGGCCTGGTAATGGAGGCCAAGGATCCCTTCGATGATGTCGCCAGTCGTTTCGGCGTTCCAATGGTATTTCTGCCAAACGTCATCCCACAGAAGGCGAAACGCGAAAGTGTAGACAAGGTTGCCGGGGTCGAAACAACTTCGCTCGTCCAAGATGAATGCCCGGTCATGCTTGGTCGTGGTGAAGTCGAAGATCGCGCGCCTGCCGATTGGATCACGCGCCTGCCGCCTGCAGATGGCACCGTAATGTGACAAGCCTTTCCGGTTGTCGTAACTCAAGTCACTCATCCACTTTTCCACGAATTTGCCAATGCCGTCGCGTACGACGGAAGTCACGGACAACACAATGCGCTTCAACTCCGCAATGGCCAGGCCAACTTGCTCTTCAGCTGCTCGCGGTGGCATAATGCACTTGGTGTCGCACACCCTGCAGCAATGGAAGTCGTTGATCTCCGGGTTCCTTGCTTTCCACTGTGAAGGCATCCAGTTTTTGCTGTAGCGGATCTCCCGGCAAAATGGGCATTGCATGATCGGAGAGTGCACGTAGCACCCCGGCACCCTCCTGGCGGGCAAGGTCTGGAGCCCAAATGGCTGCGGCGGTGAAGGGAGCGTGCGCCTGCACAGATCCCTCATCTGAAATTGCGATGCAGCGTGCGACACAAGGTCAAGCTGGGCTGAATCGGCTTTTGGGCGGGGGAGGGCACACTGCACTCCGCAGACACTGAAAAGGTGATTAAGCGAATTGAACGCTCGCTGGCACTGTACATTGCGTAGTGCACGACGTCCATAAAGGCTCTTCGTGCATTACGAAATCAACCCGACAACGTTTGCGTCTTGTTCACGGTTTGATTTCGTAAGGCGGCGACCAGCGGCCACATTCATACCACAGAGAGGACGCTGGATGTTCAGGGGATAGTTCGTGCAGGTCCTGGGGCGTCATGATGTGTATGAAGACGCCCCGGAGATGAAAAGTGCCAGGTTGAAGAGCCCACTGACCCTCTCCTGCACTGTACGGTCTGCCGCCCTCCCCAAGGCGCCATTCCGGCACGTCCAGCAGGTACCGCGGAGCGAAGAAGATGTGGTGGCCGCAGGAGCACAAAGCATCGTACATGGCATACCCACTCGACGACTTCGCATGTTCTGCCGTGGAATGAGTCTGGTACACAAAGACGCCTTTCAACCCTTTCTTCCCTGGAAGTGGACCGGGTGTCAGGCCATTTATGACACTGCTCGCGAAGGTGTACATGGACGAACAATGCACTGCTTCTATGAAACGTTTGCCCTGTAGTTTTGGCCGCCCCGCCAAGATTTTCGTCCGTTCTGGATAAGCAGGGATCTCCTTCAGCAAAGGAAAGTACACCCAGCAGCCTACGTCGTGCAAACGTGGGATAACGGCCCCTGCCTTCGTTGCGTCGTGCCACAAGAAAGCTTTCTTCTGCATGGGCCCCAACCTCGCAGCAAGTTCCGGACGTAGCGCCACCCAATTCTTCAGGGTCTGCATGCCACGCCGATGCGCGTGGCGACAAGAGAATGCACGGTCCGGTGATGGTAAGATCCTTTTCATCGAAATCGAGGCCGGTGTCAGTCGCCTGTAGTGTGCACAAGGATTTCCATCTGCGTCTAGCGGTTGCTCACTTTGAGGGTCATATGGAGGCAGAGTGCAACAGCTCTCCGCGGACTCATGTGCAACAAGCGATCCGAACGGTGGTTCATCGTCGTCACTGCTGACCAGAGGCGGCGGTGGTTCGTCGCGTGAGTCTGGCGTCTGAGTAGTCGAAGCAACTGCTGACGCAGCGAAAGACAACATTAATTGAGTCTCCTCGGCGTTCATCTCTGGGGCCGCAGCATCGCTGACCCGACAAGTCTCTGGCCAGTCGTCGGCAACCTCCGTAGATGCAGCAGGTGCTGGTTCGCGTCGTTCTTCCCCGATAGACCGTAATCGCGAGACAAGCAGCTCCAAACGACCCGGCGAGATTGTTGACGTCAAAACGTCGTTGTATGGGACTTCGTTGATGTCGAGGCCGGGGTTCTGCACTAATTGCCGTAGAACGTGAGTGATCCTAAGTTGAACTGATTCCCGAGTCAGTTTCAACCTCTTCGCGAGAACCTTCATACGGTGATGCTCCATGTACTCGTCTGCCAGCTCCAGAGCGCGATTCCATATCGCACTGATTTTCCGGCGACGTGGTCCCCCCTCAGTGCCTCTGGCTTCCTTCCGGCAGTTGTGATTATACGGGCCGCAGCGCGGACGGCAGCACCTTCCGCACAACCCATTAGTGCAGTGGGTGGAGGCTGTCTCATTACACGGCGTCTTTTTGCATCGCGGGGGCATATCTGGAGGCGTCAACCGCCGTTTGATGCTGAACGGCTACGGAGAACACTGCACGATGTTTACATGCTGGGGGCGCCTCCTTGACACTCTGCACGGTTACTTGAAACACTGATCTGGACTCCTTTCTCTTCTCAGAAGGCTCGTAGACTATTCCGGAGGGCCGCAGCAGAGGGCACTGACCCGCAGCAACGTGTCCTTTTCAGACACGGATAGAGAGGTCGACCCGACCCATGCCATCCGATATGTAAGCGGAGACGAATGGATCAATTTTCCTGGTGCCGCCGGTCGGGTTACTTGCTTCTCTGTGTAAAAAACATATGAGAACGTCACTTACGTCAGAACGGCCGGAAGGCCCGTCTCATGGCAGAGGCCATCTCGACGCACTTCTGCATAGCACAACGAATACAGCTGAGGACCAAACCAAGCGCCTTTAGGGACCGGACGGTTAAAAAGCTCCACGCTCCCAACCTCGCCCGGACGACTTCTTCACTAGCACATGAGGAGTTCGTGCATCGGATTAATCTCAACGGCGAGGAGTTTGAACTTGACCGCCTAATGCTATAACTCCTGACGACTTAGGAGACCTCTGTATTTGACGTGTCGTTACGTGTATCCATGCATACAGAGGCAAGGACGTCTCACGTTCACGGCAAACGAGTCAACTGGCCGCAGTGACACTTGACGTTGAGGACGTATCCGAGCCGGCACCTCCGTCATGATAGAAAAAATGCGGGGCCTGTGTCGCCGATCGATTCACTCCCAGCCCACGCGGGAATCGAACCTAGCACTAGGCGTTCTATTCTACACATGGTGACTAACCCTTGAACAAATCAGGATTCTGAACGCGCAGTGCTGTATAGTCCCACCCATGTCCACAGACATCGCACAACACGGCTAACAGTGTGCAGTCACAGCAAAATCTTTGGAGCTGCCAGCGAGTTTCCCCTGAGTGCATCCATGGTCCCTCGGATGCAAAACGCTACCCACAACACAAAGGCCGCAGCTCCGCTGACCTGGACCCAAAAGCGCCGCTGACTGCGGGCGAAACATAAACTGCATGCCCGGCACATGCTGATGTACAGTGACATATTTGGACATAATACAGCTGACCCCAGCGGAGACGTTCCTGAGAGTTAGCACTCGTAGGTACGTTACATACGACTGGAGGGCGTGTGCCGTCAAAATGTACCGACCCTCACCGTCACACGGCTAAAGGACACGATGGCCCGCACTCATGCGTTCGGTTCACGCCAGGATTCCCCATCCAGGCAGCGGGATCTTCTGCAGAATTCCATAACAAAAGAGACTTGGCCATCAAGGCGACGGCTGCGTCCACCATGATCGGCAAACAACACGTTTTGTCCAAGATAAGGAACACTTTTTCGCACGCAGCACAATATCTCCGCTTCCCACAGGGTTCGCCGCCAGGTACGCCAAGAGCTGCCTGCGAACCCGTCGCCGAGAAGATAATGGAGTGGCACGGGTACAGCGAATTTAGCGTCGCCTGCAACGGGGTCTTAACGTAACCATACCACCGGAACCACCACTCCCGGCTGCACAGGCGACGCTCTCCAGTGTTAACGTGTGTCATTGTGAAGTCCTCAATCGTTTTCTGTTCCAGAGGTGACAACGGCCTCGCATGGAAGACAGTGGTCTCAGACGTCTTCACAATAAAGGTGATCAAGCCGCCGGACACCTCCTCCGACACTTGTGGGTCCTTAGAGACCTGCCACCAATCAATCGCCGTAGAAGCGTCATGGTCCGAGGACCGAAAACCTGCCACTACACCACAACCACTAGGTGTAGCGAACACCACTGGCACAGGGGCGACAGTATTGTACGATGCGTGGGATGTAGAGGTGAGCGGGCCAGTAACTTGCGCCAACTCCACCTTCATCGCCTCGTCCATCGATGACGGTGCAAAGGTCAGCTCACAAACGGCATCGCCCCCGACGGCGGCCCTCAAGAAATGACTGCATTTTACCACCGACCACAGGAACCTGAGACCCTCTCCGTGAAGACGAGGTTTGCCACGCTGCATCGATGTGCGGCCACCACAGTCAGTGTCTGCAGGGATCAAGGAGGCAAACAAAGTTTTGACGTTGTACTGTTTGAAATTGGACTTGCTGTTCTCAAAATAGTTCTCCAGCGTCGCCGGGCAAGTAACGGCGCCGTTCAGTGACAGTTTTAACTTCTCGGCCTCCGCCGCTAGAGTCTGGCTACTCTGCGAGGAGACGACAATGAGTGGCAAGTAATTGAAAGCTGCTGAATACATTTTCTCCATGGCGCGAATGAAACTTCTTGTGAACACCAAAGCGACGGCGGTCTGGGGCGAGGCGAAAACCAGCTGCAACTGAAGACAAGAACTCGGACGTGTCGTGGACGAGGCGTCACTTGTCGCCCATCGTCTCGTCAAATCAGGCTACTGTAGTCGCCGCACACACTCGGCGGTCAGAGAATCCGCCTCATGGTTGTCCTGAGCGAGCAGAGCGACCGCCAATGCGACACAGGCTTGCGTCTGAGGAACCAGACTTGCCACCGCTCCCTGATTTGTGGGCGACAGCAACGCCATGAAACGTGCAACAAGCTGACTTTTGCTGTCAGGCCACAAAGCAATCATATCCCGCGACCAGTACGGCACGTCTGCACTCTGAAGAGCTCCGGAAGCAAGCCGTGCAGAACCGGTCGGAGACTGCACTGGTGTGGCCCTTACTGTATCGTTGCCTCGGAGATCAACAGACGCATCACTCTGGGTTGACGATATACTGGCCGTGGGCTTCCGACCCGGCTGTCCGGACTTGTGGACGGAAGCTTGCGCGACCAACTGCTTCTCTAGCTCCGCGTTCCTGTGGTTCCGAACAACTGCGAAGAGCCAAGAATGCACGTTTTCCGGCGGGTTTTGGATGCACTGCAAGATGACCGACTTGCGTCTCCACTGAGGTACCTCCATGAACATTTCCACAACTTCGGCATCCAAGACGTGTTGACGGAACCAATCCTCCGAGATTTTGGAACCTGTCACCGGGTACTGTTTTGTGTTGGATGTACCGTTCTGGTCGTTGAAATGACGCTGGGATATTGTCGGCGAACGGCTGCGACTGAAACTGCCCGACGAAGAGTGGTCCGCAGAAAACGAATTCGCCGGGGCCGGAGGTGCAGACGCCATCCATGGCGGGGTCGAAAACATAGCCCCGCTTTAGAAAGGCCAATCGCGGGGCGACTGCTGTGCAACTGCGCGCTTGAACCGACAGGACACTGACGGAAAAAGGGCCCCTGTCAATGGCTCTCTTGGACGGGAGAGGCGCTTCGCCCTCTCGCCTGGCGTGAAAAACATGCACCTTCGCTAGGAGTCGAACATCGCAGCCAAATCAATACACCACACTATCAGGCTACCTCTGCACTTCTACCTGGACGGTCTGCAGATACGTTACGTGACTGACGTAAAGAATCTCGGCGATTTCTTGTACACGTGATCCGGAAGGCCGCTTTAACGCTGACCTGGCCCACAGTATGTCTCTGAAGCAAATCGAATGAAAACGACTTGAAGTGTGGGTCCAGTTGTCTCAATCAAAAACCATCGACATTCTGACCGTGACAGAGAGAGCTCGCCAGCACTCGTGAAACGAAGAAAAGTACACCCCGACCAAGCGACAAGGCTCCTGTGTCTGTCTGCGTCACACACTTGCATTCAAGCTCCGATTTCGAACGGGGTTGCGAAAGAGTCTGGTCCCCGACAGACTCACCCATAACATGACAGAATCAATCCTTTTGATGTGTTACGTCCACCGTGTCATGCCTGCACGCACCACTGACGGATGCCTCTCGTGGCGGATGTTTCAAGTTAGACACCTGAAGTCGGACGTCACAATGTCATTTGAGATGTGCAGTAAAAGCCCACCAACGAATATGAAAACCGCCGCCTGACGGTCGCACGCAGCGATTGCCACTTAAACTTTTGCATGGAAGCCGATGACGGTTACACGAAGCGGCACCAGTGCTCATCTCAAAAGCCGCTGTGACGCTGACCTGACAATGACCACAGGGGAGCTGCTCGGACCCAAGCCCCGCCGAGCAACTGATACTTGTAACAAAGTGTACATGTTGAGGTGCGTGCATCTGCTCTATGACTTAGAAAACAAAAAACGAGCCGATGAAACATGGACTCACGTGCAGATCGGCGGCGCCTCCGACTGGTCGGGCTTCAAATACCACGTTGCCTTACCCTCCAAGGTCACCACAGTAACATTCTGCTGCATCCAGTCTGCGTCACTCTCCGAGATGCCATCTGCCTCCGTCATTTCGAGGTGATTCGCACAAAGAATCATGGCGATATGGTACACCCAGACCTCGTACGCGTACTGGTTGCAGGTTGACTGTGACATCGCCTGTGGGTACGCACTGGACTGGAAGAACTCTCGATTACTCAGTACTTGATCGCTCCTGATCTCATCGAAGAGAATCGCGACATGTTTGCCCCGAACAAAACTAGAGAGTCCAGGTAGTATACCCGATGGACAACCTTGGCACGAGACTTTGAGAGTCTTGCTTATCCCGAAGATAGCCATGCCTCTCGAAGTTTTGCCTTGCTGGCTGCCCCCAACAAAAGCCAGACACCTTGTTCTCGGTACCGTGCCGTATTTCGTCGGCAAGAACTGCTCCTCCCATTTGGTAATTTCCGGGTGCTGTTTGAACGGCCGCTGAAGAGAACGGAGCTGTTCATGGACTCGAGCGATCTCGTCCTGAAGGTTTTGTATCGTCTCCTTCTTCCTGATGTACTCAAAGGCTTGCAGGGCCTGAGGCGCCCGGGGATCGCGGCAACGCACCAAGTCCCGGTAGCACTCATCGTCTGTCATCTTCCTGTGGCGCCACTGATTCCACACGGTGCTCTGGAGCACCGGGAAATCCTCAAAACCACAGTGTCTGAAGTTACCTTCAGGTGTGGAAGATGACAGGGCCGCGTGGCGCTGACCCGCATATACAGTTGATGTGGAGAAACGGCCCCTTACCGTGAATCCTAGAAACCATGGATCTGGACCAACGCTTTCTTTCCTGATTTGTTTCCACACGGATCGTCTGAAAAATATTTCCACACAGTGGTGAAGGTACCATCATGAGATGTGTGGTTCCAGAAACGGCGCCATGGAAGACTCCAACATCAGATTCGAGGACTTAGCCCCGGCGACGTAGTACATACCTGAAGAAACACCTTGAATGATGGTCGATGGTGACGGTCGTCTGATTGTCGTGAATCGCACCCACGGTGGTGCGCAACCAGTCCACTCAAGTGAATCTTTACAGACAGGCCTCGTCTTTGGATTGCCCATCATGAGGTGACCGCCACGGATGTCCACCCCTGCGTAAACATGCAAATGAACACGAGCTGGATGATCGCCGTTCGTGGAGTGCTCGAGAGCCACCGCCCAAGCTCGGAAATGGTGTTTGTCCGCCACATCTTTTTGGAAAGTTACGAAACGTCGAAAGGCGGCCTTGTGCAGCTCGTGATTCTTCAACTTCTCGCCCAGTTCTCGTCCTCGCAATCCTTGCTGCACCCACTCCAGCACTTGAGGGTCGTGCAAGCCAAGAGATGTGTTGTACGTCGCCAAGTAACCGTGGCACTGCGTGACGGGCAATGGCTCCTCCGAACCCTCCCCAACCACAACAAAACTCTTTGACGTAGCCCGGCCGTTGACACGCTTCTCATTGAACTCTGGGAATTCTTTTTGGAAGAAAGGCTGTTTTTCTAGCTCCCGCAGAAAGTGAAACCGACGCTTCACACTGTCGTCCGTGTTCTGCCACTTTCGATTCAACATCCACTCTTCCTTCATCTCATTCCTGACAAGGCGCACACTTCGTCCGGAAAGTCGACTGATCCAGGCGACCATGGTGTAGTAAGCGTCGCTGCGTAGACGAGCGTTCACTTCGATGTTCAACTCCCGGAAAGGGTTCTTCGCTGCCTGTGCCAACAGGTGCCTCCAGATACTTATTTTTTTTGAGATGCGGCGCGTCGTCGCAAAATGTGGAGCTCTACGAACAATGTACTCAATGGAAATGGCAAAGATCTTGTTAGGGTGCTCGGTTTGGAGGTCGTCCCACTGAATCGTGCCAAGACTCGGTGAAGAGTTTTCCGTCTCCACGGTAACAGTCGTCGATGTCACGTCATTGTCGGAAAATAAATCTTCCACGGTCATGCCTTCGCCACCGAGATCGTCCCAAGACCACCCAAGCCTTCCTCGTGGCTTCCGAAAAGTACTGTGCGGCTCGTCATCCATGTCCTCGAACAGCTCCCCTAAAACCATGGGCTGCGTTTGGCTGACAAAGTCCCCCATCACCTCATCTTCGTCTTCCTCCATGGGGTACACATCAAGCCCAAATCCGTCCTCAAAAACGGGCAGCTCAAGTTCCATAGTCTACATAGGGAGGAGCACCCCTCAAAAGCCAGGGCAGGACGCGACACCAAATTACGCACAAGTGCTCGAACCCATACGCAACGAAATGCATTGTCGATGGGTCTCGTTTTTGGGGCCCGCCGTGCCCAGAGACGAGACCGTTTTCCGGTCACACTTTCCCACTCGACCTTAGTGAAAATGACAGGAAAGCCGAAGTCGGTCGCGTTTTTGAGACCGAAAAACGGTCACGTTTTTGGGACCAGAAAACATCGAAATGTGGACCCCGAAAACGACCAATCGAAGACCCCCTGGGCATGTTTTGGAGCCCCTGCGGACCTGCAAAAAGTGCCCACCGCGCGCAGTAAGTACTACTCCCTCCCCCCAACCGGTACTCAGACGTTTGTAAACACAACCTGATGGCAACGGCGAAATGTTCCCCTGTGATCTTTCAGACGTGCCAGCGAGCCGACGCCGCTACATGATGTTACCAGCCGGAAGGCGACCTCACAAACGTGTGCGTAACCCTCCACAAAAACATACGTAACAAACTTAAACAAACCGCATGGAAATGTGATCTGCACAATCCCATTAGCCGACAAGACACGATGCCGTGAGGATCGTTTCAGATCGACGCTCCGTCGGCACCAGATGTATAAAGTCAAGGTAAAAGACTCTTGTTGCTGTATTAACACCTTACGGCACCGGCCACCGGCAACGAAGAAGAAAAAAATGCGCCTTGAGACAGCAGCCGCTCGTTGACCTTCATGCCTGAATAAACAGCTGCGATTCACTCCGTAGCGACAATGGAACATTAACAGCTCAGACCTCATCTGCGTCAGGGTCTGCATCGGAAGGAAGCACGGGCTCCCCTGCGTCCTCATCATCAACATCCGCAGCTGCAGCATCGGGCACTGCGCCGGCAGACTCACTGGGGCGCCGCGACGGCAGACGCTGCAAGACTGGACCAAGAGACCGACCCAGCGGCAAGAAGCGCGGACGAGACGAAGCAGAAGTCCCCGAGGGCGAGCTAGGGGTGGCGTTGCCTTCTGTCTGCAAGTTCAAGGCTTGGACGAGTTCTTTGGCACCTGCAGCACTGCCAACCAACGTCTTGATGCGATTGGACAAAGCTTCCTGCCCCTTTGATTTCTTCGGAGGAGTCGGCGCGTCGTCGCCCCCAACCGCTGACGCAGACGCCACTGCGTCGTCCTGCACAAACATGCCACAGCGCTTGATCACGGCCAACCTCATGAGGTCCTGCTCGCTGAGCTTCTGAGCCTTGCGGACAAGGCGTTGTCTTTGGCGGCCGGCATTACGAGCGGCCACCTTGCTCGCTTTCTGCATCTTCTTGAAGAGCTCCGCAAGTTTGTGCGCCTGGTCAATCTCGACATCGATGTCGATCTGAGGCTTCTTAACACCACGGGACCGACCACCTGCCGCGCGAGCCTTTGACTTGGCTACAGGCGTAGTCGGAGCGGATACAGGAAGACTAGCATCGCCTTTGGCCGCGGCGATCTGCTCCTCCCGCAAGTCAACAGCAGTCGCAGCACAGCAAGAGGCCGCCCCTGTGTCCGACATTATGGCACCGCTCGTGTGAACTGTACACAGACACCAGAGGATGAAGCTTGTGGCCGCCAGCGAATACAACACGTCGAAAGGCCTATGCGTGAAGATACCACCTGAATCAAGAAACACCCGCGCACTAGGACTCACATCCCCTCGCACACTTGGACATAGACCAATCCGCTGGTTTCAAGGCCGCTGTACCGCTGACCTGGTTTCAAGGCCGCTGTAACGCTGACCTGGTCTCAAGGCCGCTGTAACGCTGACCTGCCACACCCAAGAAGGCGATGCTGGCGGCCTGCGTTAGCTTCGCAATTGGCCCTGAAAGCCATCAGGAACCCATCCGACTGCTATTTACCACACTCTGGCTGCGTCAACACGCTTCTAAGACTGACACAAAAGGCCATCCGATCGCTATTTACATGTGTTTTTGGCCTCCAGAGGGCGAGTTGAGGTCTCAAAAAGCAGTTCCGCTCGGTATTTTATAGGTTTTGCCTCAAAAAGGCTCAGGTACCGAACGTACCGAACGGTCGTTTTTTTTATGAAAAAGGAGCGTTCGGTAGCATTTCGCTCGAGGCGTGTGTCAAAAACGGCCGGGTACCGAACGTACCGAACGGTCTGGGGTATTCAAAGGGGTTAAGGGCAAGGAAGCAGCGTTCGGTAGGCAGGGGGTGGGGCGGAAGCTACAAGGCCAGAAAGGGCCGAAGTCGGTCAAAAACACACATCCGTAGGGCTGTGGCCTGTTGTTCCTCATCACCATCACAGCCACCCAAAAACGGACTCCTCCACCGGCGCTTTTCCGCGCCCCCTGCATTGAATTGGGGGTACGGGGGACGCAAGGGTACATGCATGCTTCTGGTCTCATCCAACGGACTGCCAAACAATCGACACGTGGATCGACTCACTTTACGATACACATAAACCTCACTTGTCTTGAGGTTGTCTTGGGACTTTCCTCGCCGCTTCATCACTGTCTCACCGTGCCCACCAGGCATCTGAGTTGAACCTGCCGTGCAGGTTTGATCACGGTCGGACTAACGAGACTCCCGAACAGCATTTCATTTCGTGGAGCGACATCACAATCACACACCACGCAAACGGCGAGGCGCAATCATCCTTTAGGATGGGGGTGAATAAAACAAGGCCGCAGTAACGCTGACCTCATACCTCCGCCTCTGCAAAGCGGATGTCACGCTGCACAGCAGGTCTTCGACCATGTGGCTGTCTGTGGCGATCCAAAGCCATCATCTCGATTTCACGTTCCATGGCTTCTTCCCAATTCAAGCCAACGTGGTCAACCATCCGGAATCGTGTTGTAGCGGGCGCCACATCTGGAAGTGGTACAATCGCACCTTGATGCGGACTGGTGCCTAGTGGCAGCCTTTGCACTGTCACGAAGTGTCCCACCACCGTTGCGTGAAGAGCTCTGAAGGCATCGGTGTCTGCACGACGATTGACCATACGTGCGAACTCTCTTAGCTTTGGGAGTCGCCCGACTACATGGGCTGGATCCACAGCTCTTCTGACTCTCCCCTTAATGGAGTCCACCGATGCTCCAAGTCCCATACGCTCGAAGGCATTTTCGTGACAGCGGTCCACGATGACGTCACGGATCGCCGACGCACATGGCAATATCCAACTTCCAAGTGGAAGCCGCCCATGTGGATCCATGCACCGCATTGAGGACTTCTGGATGCGAATGTGAGTCTTCAATGTCTTGAAAACGCAGACATCAAGAATTTGGAGTAACCATGTCAATTTGGCAGGTATCACGAGAACGAGGATGCCAAGGCGTCTTAAGTAACTTGCGACGTCTTCGTTCAGGTGCGTTTGTGAACAATCCCACACTAAGAGAATCCATGCGTCGGGGTTGAAGCTGTGGACGATACTGCGTACTCGAACAGCCCATTTCTTAATGATGTGAGAAGTGGCAAATCCACGTGTCCGATGCCAATACTCCAGTGGCTCTCCTGTCCGAGCACAGGCATCCTTCAAGTAAGCCGGCGGCGCCGCATTCTGAGTGTATCGCGCCAAAACAATTTGCGGCAAGTAAGGCTGAAGATCATGATTGTCGCAGACAGTCGCGAGCAATGTGGTCTTCGTGTTCGACCGGTCCGCAACGTCCCCGTTTCGCACAGCCCGACGCCCACTCGCAGTTCGCCTGCAGGTTCGCATGCCCTTCCTCTGGTCTTCCACTGTACTCAAGGACGTCTCGTCCATGTTCAAGATTACGTAGGAACGACCGTACAGGACAACCTCGATCGCGTACCTGGCCCATTGCAAATAGATCAGTGCCTGTAGGACATATTAACGACACACACTTTTCTTGGAGCAGTAAAGAACATTATGCATGACAGGGAAGTGACTATGGAAGGTATCTAATCTTGCTACATAGGTTCCAAATCAACATGTCTCGTTACACATGTCCCTCACGCGCGCCCTCTGGCGTATCTCCTGCTCCGAGAGCTCGGCAGCTGCCTTGAAAGAACCGTAATCCAACATCCACTCACGCCGTAGAAGTTGACCGAACTTCCTCCTTGCGTTGCGATGGTGTGTCAACTTTCTCAAAACAGGTTGCATGTCCGTCGGCACGGAACGAAGAGACCAGAAACGAAGGTAGTGGTAGATTGCATCAGAAGTAGTCACGAGCACCCCCTTCCGATTTTGGTATTGGACAACCTCCGCTGTCAAACTGCGGACCAGAAAACAGTCAGCTTCTATTCGGTGAGCGTTCTCCAAGTTCGACAAAGCCTCAAGGACCAACTGCGACTCGGCAACCAACCACGTAGTAAAAACTAACACGGCTCTCTGTGGCGAATACTCTACGGAGGACATCAGCGTATCGGCGAGGCCTTTCGAGAGCACATATGCCTCAGCGAGTGGTGTCGACTGAGACAGAAACCATATCACACACGTCACCACTCGGTGATGTTTGAGTGCCCGCCTCGGATCACGATTGCGTACAACTGGTGCATGGTGAAGATTTTTCTGAATGTTTTCGAGTTGCAGAATGCGGTCAGCAAAAAGGGACATAGCGACACCAAAAAGGTAACCTCGAAAGCACGCTGACGCAGCACAGCGAAGTTGTCTAAGCCAAATGTCGGCGTAGCGGCAACGAGCCCAGCCTGACAAAACAGACACAACAACGGAGCCAAAACGAGTATTAGTTAACAATGACGTTCTCACAAACTTCAACAGAATCCATACCATACACCTCGCCACTCGGTCATGTCTACGAGGCCGCGTCGGGCCACGATTACGTACGACCGAGGCACTGTGTAGATTGTTGTGAACGAACTCGATAGTCAAGAAGGCGGTCGGCTGATGGGGGCCCATGGCAGAACCATGAAAAAACCACCAAGAGATGGACATGCAGCACCTCGACAAGAACGTGCACAGCGTGACATTGTGGTATACGATGTGCAATTGCATGGACTAACGCTCCGGTAACTATGAATACTGTGTGGATCCACACACATGTCCACAGCATGAGAAACTCACACCGGAGGTCGTCAACGTGTGAACTGCTGACTGGCTAGTCATTGACGATCTGGGCCTGTACTCAACTCCGACTTTCATCAAGTTACCAGCAGGCTTGCGTCCCCCGTACCCCCAATTCAATGCAGTCGTGTAGACGCAAAGGTCTGCACAGGTTGGGCCGCGCGCTGGAATTCACCGGCGCCGGCCACTGCAGCAACAGACACCCTCTTCTATGATCACGTACGTTTCTCTCTGATTCCAACCACACAACCATTTGCACTGCTGGATGCCTGCCTGGCTGGCCCGTCCCACCCCTGGACTACCGAACGCTGCTCCCTTGTCCTTAACCCCTTTGAATTCCCCAGACCGTTCGGTACGTTCGGTACCCGGCCGTTTTTGACACACGCCTCGAGCGAAATGCTACCGAACGCTCCTTTTTCATAAAAAAAACGACCGTTCGGTACGTTCGGTACCTGAGCCTTTTTG
>Ga0194117_10003396_pt1 | contig 16043 bp, 13 predicted proteins | sample TA2MahsurfametaG_FD_160579 | JGI IMG/M metagenome (GOLD analysis project Ga0194117, IMG submission 160579) | Freshwater microbial communities from Lake Tanganyika, Tanzania - TA2015009 Mahale N1 surface | ecosystem: Environmental > Aquatic > Freshwater > Lake | place: Tanzania: Lake Tanganyika...
TTTTTTTCTAATTCCATTTCATTTAAAAACCATTCGAAGAAGATGTTGGAAGTATTATTGTAATTCACTGCTAAATACTTCACTGAATCTGCTAATACTTTCTTTATTTTAATCACAATTGAGTTTTGAATCTATCCTTATATTTTAGTCTTCATCATGTCTGTGATTTTTTTAGTAAACTTATGTACAAAGTATCCACATTAGTCAATCTTGGTGTTATCTATTTTGAGTAGACTTTTGATTGTTCCACTGATCAGAGTGAGAAGCCTATTGTATTCATTCCAAATATCTTCAGCTTTTGTTTTATCAGGTGCTTCCTGGAGATAGTTCTTCCAATTTTCCTTAAGATAATCACTATTTTGACTCCCCATTATTTAGATATATTTACATATACCATGCATGTAACTTCCTGATAACTTGACTGAATTATCATGCTCATTAAGATTGAGTTAGCTTATTTGATAGTTAGTTGAGATGTTGAAACAGAGGTTATAATTGAATTTGTTATAAACTACTTTTTTAGTTTTAACTAGAGACATTGAAAGGCCAGCAGCTGCAGTAGCTGTTGCTTCACTTATGAAGTTATACGAATCTTCTTTGATAGCCTCCATGATGGATTTGATGACCATGTTAAGATTTTGGACTTCACTTAGTTGGTTGTAATTGATTATGTATTGTACTGCCAAAATTTTGATGTTTTTGAGCAATTCTCTTTGTATTTTCATAATATTGTTTAAAATTCTCAGTATCATTTAAATGTCTCCAAGCAGAATAGGATTCAAGGACTGGGAATAATGTACTCCTAATCTTTTGCCAATTTAAATTGCATTTTTAAGAGTGGCTGCTTCACTTTTTTTAAATGCCTATGATATCTCACGAATAGTGTTAAGAGCCTACTTACAACTAGGCTAACTTTGGTATTGTTGATTTTATAGAATGGATTTCATTTGTTTATCCATCTATGGTAGATAGATTTTTTGGATTTAGTTATCCGTGACTTAGCTATAGTCCCAAAGAATGATTTTGTTTGCTTGCTAGCGATACTCTTCATAAAGTTTTTGTTTTTTGTATTTGGGCATTAGTTAGTTTAGTATCAAAAAAATAAATATTTTGGCTCGATGATTTTTTTCGTTGTTCTTTTAAATTCCTCTCAGTAATTACTCAAGCCCCTCGAAACTATTTTTGAAGCATTCTTTAACAGTAAGTGCAATTTTCCATATTCGTTTATCAATATAAGCATTGACAGGAGTATGTAGGTTTTAGCGTTCCATTATGTAGATGTATTAATTGGATTTATATCCACTTTTATCTTTGTCGAAATCCATCAAAAATTTATTGTTGATTATCTACTCCGTGTATTGATGTGGAGTTACACAGGTGTTGATGAACTCGACTATTTTTCTTATATTTTTGCTTTTCAGGATATAAGGCATTATTTGAGGCATTACTTCTCCTATTCTTTAGAAGTTTAAGGGTTAATACTCCACGATTGCTCCCTGTAGAAGTTGGACTAAATTTCTTTCGACTATTTTTGAGTCTTCGATTGGTTTTTTGCGGGCATAAAGAGAAGCGATAAGTTTGTAAAGTTCTTATCTAACTTCAGTGATCTTACAAATAAAGAATTTTTTGAGCCGATCAATACAATTGCCTTCATTGAGTTTGAAATTAGGAAACATTTTGATAAGAAGACTGAGAGTATCTCTCGCAGAAATTGAAATATCATCGAGATTCTCCACTATAGCCCAAATTTGTCTATTTGTGCGATCAACCTTCTATCCTGCAAAGAAAGTCTGTCCGATAAATTTTTATAAAATCTTACAGATGCAAAGAATGATCTAATCTACCTGATCGTTAGCAAGCATTTTTATGAAGCATTATTCGTTGTTTATACAGACAAGTTTATTATAGGATTTGTCATCTTTGAGAAGAACCGTCAAGAAATATAGGAATGAGTGTTTGATTTACCATGTAAACTTACGGTTTTATTGGATAAAAGGTGTATCTTTATCGAATATCTTTCTTATCATTTTGATTAAAAATTGTTGTCTTTGGGGTTACAAACAACGGAAACAAATCGAGAGAATCTATGCTGAAACCATTCTTATTAAAATCACGCTTTAGTCTGTTTGGTAGTCTGCAAATCTATCCAAGGATAAGAGGCAAAGATTTTTATAAATAATATCGTCTATTAATTCCTTTCTCTTTTAAACATTATCCAAATGAGCTTTTAGACTTTCTTTTGTTATATTTGAAATAGTTTCAAAACGGTTTTATTTGCTTTAGTTCGTTTGTAATCTAAAAGTATGTGCGAATCCCAAAAACTAAGAATTAAGCAAAAGTTCTTTGAGAATGAGTACTGCTAGATGCCGAAGTTCCCACTAAGTGTTGAGTAAATTATCTATACATACTTCATACATTAGGTTAAAAGGATTGGAAATGGTTAGTTAAAGTGAATCGATTTTTTCTTTTGCTTTTTGATTTATTTTCTAAGCTTTGAGTTTGTACTTGAGAGCTTCACTTTTAATTACTTAATCTGTAACCTCATTTTGTAAGGTAACATCTTTAAATTAATTTTAGATGTTTAACATTGTTGCATGATTCATATCGAGAAAAGCGTCAAAAATTTGTTTTTATTCTTATTGCTAAGTTACATTAGGAAGGATAACATCGCCACGTGTTGAGCAAAGAAGTTTCTAATTTTAGACCAATTTGAAGAGATCAAGTTCTTACCATTTAGAAGTGGTAGCTTCAGGCTTTGAGAGAATTTGAGTGTCAACTTGAAAACTTTAGAGTTCAAAATTTAAGTGATCCTGTATAAAGTCCCTAACTCTTTGGGTATAAATCCGATTGAGTTTGGAGATGATGCTGGCAGTGATAAGTCTATGTTTTAGTCTAAGCCGCACTTCTTTGCAATTGTAAAAGATGAGTTGGTTCAAATTATAGAGTATGAACTTGAGTGATTATGGGTTGCCCTAATAAATCTCGATGATTTGACTGATGCAGCTGGTATAAAAGGGTTCGTTTTTGATATTGCCGAAGTAGCTAAAAATCTTCTAGATTTTTTACTCCATGCGTATTCATAAGAAAATATTATAGAAGGGAGTATTTAAATGGCAAACACCAAAAATTTTTACCGCATAAATCAAAAAATTAAACTGATTTTATTTTCAGTATTAATGGGGATGAAGTATAAGTTTATATTTTTTTAATTGTAGTTTAAAATTTGGTTTTTGCCATTTAAATAACATTCTGCATATTGACTGAAAAATGAGCATCTCAAAAGTTATCAAAAGTATTAGTGACAAAAGACTCTATCGTCCTCTGCAACTTAGTAACAATCTTTAATGTCTTGTCATCTCTGACAAAGATGCCCAGAAATCAGCAGCAGCCTTGAGCGTTAATGTAGGATCATTAACTGATCCCATCTAAACCCAAGGACTTGCACACTACTTGGAGCACATGCTTTTTATGGGTACAAGTAAGTATCCTCAATAAAATGAGTATAGCAATGTAAATAAAAGTTAACACAGTTTTTGTCTAAAAATGCCGGTTCTTCAAATGCCTATACTTCTTTATAAGAAACTAACTATTTCTTTGAAGTCTCACATGGAGCCTTTTTTGATACACTGGATCGCTTTTCAAGATTCTTCATAGATCCTCTCATGTTGGATTCTTCATCTGAAAGAGAACTAAATGCTGTGCATTCTTAGCATTCTAAAAATTTACAAAACGACGCCTGGAGAAAATACCAGCTAAGCAAACATCTTTCTAAAGTTGGGCATCCTTATAATAAATTTTCGACTGGAGATAAAAATTCATTGAGTAGTCCTAACTTGAGATAAATGCTATTTGCCTTCTATAATAAACACTACTCTTCTAACCTCATGAGATTAGTAGTCTATGGACAACAAGATATTGACACTCTTTCAAAGTAAGTATAGCAGAGGTTCCTTGATGTTAAAAATCACAATTACAAGAAATTTCTCATAGATGAGCCTCCTTTTGACTAGCGTACATACAACAAAATAATCAAAATAGTTCCAGTCAAAGACAAAAGAGTAGTTGAACTCAATTGGATAGTGTCAAATCAAATGGAACATTATAGATATCCTCCATCACGATTTGTTGCTCACTTACTTGGACATGAAGGAAAAGGTTCACTTTTGTCTTTTCTTATTTCGAAAGGATTAGTTACTAATCTTTCAGCTGGAGGGTCTGATAGTTTTGATTGCTATTCTTAGTTTTCGCTAACGCTGGTCCTAACTGAAAAAGGATTGAGTTCTATAAGAGAAATTATAGGTTATGTGATGTATTATATTAACATGCTAAAAGAAACAAAACCTCAAAAGTGGGTAGTTTAATAGATAAAACGTGTTAACAAAATGAAGTTTGATTTTCTATAGAAGAGACAAGGCATGAGCTATTGCTCAGGATTAGCCAAAACACTTCACAAACGTAAAGTATAAGAAGTTTTGGTACATCCTTACTTTATGGAAGAATTTAGACCTGATGTCATAAATCAGTATTTAGAACAACTTGATCTGAAGAATTTGATTGTTTATGCCTAGGCTAAAGCATTTTAGAAGGAATGTAACATGTAGTAGCCTATTTATAAAACTAAGTTTAATGTTTAGCCTTTAGGTAACATATCACCTCTAAAATGTGATGTAAGACTACCCGAACATAATTTATTCATTCCTGATGATCTAAGTCTACTTCCTTTGGGTACAAAACTTTATCCTCGAAAAATATATGATTGTCAGTTTATTGAAGCTTTCTTCAAAGAAGATCATACGTTTGAACTACCTAAAGGTCAAATTGATCTAAGATTATACTTTAGTGGCCACAACTCAGTCAAATAGTAAATAATAAGGGTTCTCTTCTAAAAAATGTTGAAGGAATATCTGAGATAGTTTACTTACATGGCAGAAATGGCTGAATTAGATTCTGAATTCTATTTTGGGTCGTATTACACTTTTAATATTAAAATTGTTGGCTTTAGAGATTCATTTGACAGATTCATCAACCAATATCTTAGCCAAATATTAGAGTTTGTTCCCAAAGACCAGCAACTGTTTGAAAATTTGAAGGAAAAGCAAAAGAAAGAGTATTCCAACTATTTTTTGAACAATCCTTATCAAATAGCTTATAACTCTACTATGAACGCGATGAGAGAAGGAGCAAGCACTCCAACTTAGTTGAAACTTACAGAAATTGATAGTATTGTATTATAAGATTTGATTTCTTTTGCCAAAGATTGGAAGAAAAGACTTTACATGGAGTTTTATATGACTGGAAATTTAACTTAAAATCATGCCAAAAGTATCGCTCAACAAGTTGAAAAGTTTGTTTCTGAACATTCAAATCCTTTGAGCAAAAGCCACATTGGCAATATAAGAACTGTATCTTTACCATTCGGAAAAATCTGTGCAGTCTAATAAATTTTAAAATCCAAGGAGGAAACTAACAGTTCTTTGATTGTCCACTACCAGCACTAAGCAATAACTCTCAGAACTAAAATACTACAATAATTAACTTTGGCGTTTGTGAAAGAGCCAGCTTTTGATTACTTGAGAACAAAGGAGCAGCTTGGATATATTGTTATGTGTATTCCCGATGAATATCGAGGAGTTTTAGGGCTTTCTATACTTGTGCAGAGTAATATCAAAAATACTTACTAATTACAAACTTATGTCACAAAATTTGTGAATGAAATCCTGAAAGAAAAAATCAAAAGTTTAAGCGAGGCCACATTCCTTTAATACCGAAGTGCCTTAGAAAATACAAAGCGCCAGAAAGATAAAAATCTTAGTTCTGAAGCAGCTAGATTTTGGGGATAGATTCTCAAGCATTCTTATGATTTCGAATGCAAGGAAAAAGAAATCGAGGACATCCAAAAGATCACTTTCTAAGATTTTAAGAAGTAACTTTGTTTTAATCTAGATTCTTTAATAGTATATTCTACGATAATCCTCGAGTTTTATAAATCCACCAAATCGCACAAAAAGACCTTTAAAAAGTGGCTTAACTAAGAGTTCAAAGAAAAGCAAACGATCGAAACTTCCAAGTATTCAGCGATATTGAAACATTCAGAAAGAAAATGCCTCTTTACCCCGATTATTACAGTCATTTATGATAGGATATTTAAATATATTCTATAATTAGACCTCATTTATCATTCAGTTTATAACGACGAGCCAGATTCGCGTGTGAACTTGAGTGCACTGTCCTGCCCCATTCTCTCACATTGCTACCCACTAATTTACTGCCGAGACTTATAGGTAGTTACTTTAGTTTCATTGATAACTATAGTTTTGAATTGGTGGAATGTTAGGAGATTTCTAGATTAGGATTAATGTACTTGGAAGTTTGATATTATTGATGGTCTAGTCACTGTCTAAAACTGAAATTTCTTCTGGTTTGTAAGGAGCTGGTAGGCCCAAAAATTTGCGATTAAGATAATTTGCTATTTGCTGTAGCAGAGCATTCAAAACTAATCTGAGCTAATCATTTGTCCACTCCTCTATAGGTTTATTTCTGATAGACTTCAAGTCGATGATATAGCCTCCTTGCTTAACTTCAACTCTGTTTTATTAAAACTACGTGTATGCCCTCAACAAGATGTCTACGATGGAGTTTGCTTTTTTCTAATATTGTTCAAGTTTTGTTTTCAAACTGAGTAACTAATTCTTAATAGTTTCTGCTTCTGATTGAAGTTTTATATACTTTTTTTCACTATTTTACAGATTTTTATCCAAAAATTTTATTATTTATTCTTTTTTCAGCTCTTAGCTCTGTGATTTTCTGTGGGCTGATTCGTCGTTTTTAGATTAGCTCTTCTGTTGGACTTATTTTAGGTTTTATTAAAGTTCGGCTATTTTGGCTGTTAATTTCTTTATTATTCCTCGAGAATAATGTGATCTTTTGGCCAGCTCTTCTTAAATTTATTTATGGATCTATAGATCTTTTTGCAGGTTAGCTACTTTCTTGAGAAGCTGTTCATTTTCGAAGATTAATTTCTACGATTGTTTAGATTGAAATTAAAGTTCACTTGTAAGTTGATGATTTTGCAGAACTGCCAGCCTCGTTGTAGTATCAAGTTGTTCTTTTTTCAGAGATAACAGATTGGATCTCATATCTTTGATTTTTGTTAGCATCTAATCTCGAAGTCTATCAATGGCTTGAACTTTTTCTCGTTCTTTGTCTGCAACTTCTCTAACTTTATCTTCTTTTTCTTCTTGCAAAGTTCTCTTCAAATAAATATTTTAACTACTCATCTAATCTCTCTATCCCATATAAATATTGTATTATTTGAGTTGCAGTTCTAATTTAGCGATTTCGCTCTGTGTTACTCTTCTATATTCTTCGAACTATCGATTTTTTGATGCTTATTGATCCTCTTAATGATATCAACATTACTTAGCTCTCTCTCGAGATCTTTTATTTTGTTCTCAAGAGTCCTTTTGTTTACTTATAGCTCATATATTTTGGCACGATTTTCTTTTATTGTATTTTAATGTGATGCGATGATAACGCGCTACTTCATAACACATTTACTTGCTTATCAATTCTTTCCTCGTAATCGTTCTGAATTTTATCTCGATTAGTCGTCACTTCAAAATTTTCTTCTGTCCTTCATCATCGATCTCTTACATTCGGCTCAATCTATCTTGTAATCGCTTTATGGTGAAATTTTGTTACAATATCTCTCGCTTCTGTTGTTCGATGAGCTAAGCTTCACTGTATTGGAATTGACATACGCGGAATTGTTTTCATTTTTCTTGTCTTTGCCCTTTGCTTTAGACATGTAACTTTTTATATTATATAGATGTTTGGAAATCGACTGATATCATAACTATGCTTGGCTAATATTATATAAACTAACGACTAGTAAGATGACACTCAGAAGATGGCTCTATGAAACGCTGGAAATAACGACAAATGAGGAAGAAGAATACGAGCGCAATATTTTTGTATGGCTGAGAATACTACTTCTAAAAATCGATGAACACTTTTTCTCTAAACTTAAACTATCAGAAAACGAGGGAGGGACTTACGGATAGCAGTACGATCAGTATGTTTGTCATTTTCAACGCTATCTCTCTAAAAAATAGTTCAAAAGGTTGAAAAATAGCTATGAAGTGCATCTGAGGTAGTCTAAAGATGACAATTAATTATTGAAGCTAGCTTTGTATTTGGGGATTAACAGTAATTTGAAGAAAGAAATTGTTGATAAGATTATCTGTCTTTCTTAGAAAGAACAGATGTAACTTATGCGAGCGCTAAAGGAAATATAAAGAGAATGCTAGTAAGTTATAGAGATAAAAAAAATTATTGAAAGAATTTAATTGTTAGAAGCTGCTAACTAACAGCTAAAGTCATAAGTTCAGTAGAAATAAAACACTTTAACATTACAAATAAATGATCTGAATTAAGTCTAAGAAGAAAATAGAGGTTTAACTACAGAAATAGAGCTCTATTCTTATTAGAAAATGCATGCTTTTGCATAGATAAGTTCAGTAGAAATGTAAGATTTTTCGTATAGTTGTCATAGCATCAAAGACTAGATTTTGAAACATACAAACAACTATGAAGATTTAAACTGTGAATATCTAAAAATACGAAAGAATAATGCAAAATTGAAGCAAGATCTTAAACTCTATGGTAAAAAAATAAAGTAACGCATTGAGTAGCTTGATAAACTGAAAAAATAGCACAAGTTAACGAATGAGTAATTTGTTTTAAGATAAATACCACCATACAATAACAACTAAACATTACCTCCACTTTACCTAACAGATACTAGTTGTAAGATCAACCTTAGTTTTTCTATCAACCATAAGTCAGCAAAAATGGATACAGATCGGACAAATTGTGGGAGTTAGCAAGATTTAAGTTTTTCATAGAAGTAGAAAAAATGCAGTTTAGGACTATTGCTGTAAATAAGCCAACTATAAAAGGAAATATAGTAAAAAACGGAAAGAGTGAAACAGTTAAAGCGTCTAGAGTAGAATTAAAAAAATAAAAACAGAAAACTGTCTAAGAAGCTGTAAAGAATCAAAAGAGAACATCAGCAACATACATCTCAATTTATGTCATAATCTTCTCGTAATTTGGAATTGACTGCTACATGATAGATTTTCTATGATATTGCTTTAGTTAAATACAATACCTTCTGCTCTTACTAGTCCTTCAAAGTGTAAAAGTCTAAATTTCGTAATAACTTTTTGAAAGTAAACCTTTAAATAAACTAAACTAATATAAAGTTATTTGTTAGTTTTAGCTGAATAATTAAATGAAAATCATTAAGTCTTAATTGTATTCGTTTCAGTTATTTCATTTTTTAATTTTTGCTTCTTCTATTTGGGGTAATAAGGAATAAAATCGGTCCATCTTGACACATTGTCACTCTACTTGTATAAAAACTCCATCGAGTGGCGCAAACTTGGCTGCAGTAGGTCCTTTTACTTCTCGAACAGCCACATAACTATTCCCCACACTATTGCAGACAATAAGTAGTAACCATAACCTTTCTCGATAAAAGTCCATTTGGGATGTCCCAACTCACCAATTTTCTTGTAAATGAGCGTGAGTAAGCCGATGACCACCCTACTAAGAAGATAGAGCACGATCTGACTATTGACTCCTGTTTTATTGCCAAAAATTAAGGAACCAAATACAAATCCTGAAATAAAGTGATTCCACGAATTTTCTTTAAACAGGTAGTTGAGTATTTTATAACATGATTTGTAGCTTAAGACGAAAAGCCCTAAATTTTTCCCGTGCTAGATGGCCATCGAGAGAATATTTTTCAAAAGAGATGGGAATTTTTTAAGATGGATATCTTTGAAGAGAAGGGTCATAACGAGAGTGTGGACGAATCGTACTTTGCTACCGTACTAGAGACCATTTCTTAATCCTTTCAAAACCTGTGATAATTGTTGTTTGAAGTCGGGCATCGCTAGAATATAGATGACGTCAAATATGATAGCAGACTTTAAGAAGTCAGATTTTACAGTTATTAAAACAAAAAGTGGTGGGAGTCGATAAAATGATTTAATAACTTTTTGTTATACGGAATTAGGGTATTCTTAGACTTAAATATGTGTATAAGATTTAATCTGAAAATGTTCCAACAAGTGATTAAGGGATTGTGTTTTCTTCGAAGCAAAAATATTCAAGAGGATTTCTGCTGGAAGTTTTTATGGCAAAATACAAGAATAAAAGTCATAAAATTTAAAGCAGACTTAAATAATGGGTTGGAGTGATTGATTGTATATTTGAGTTTATGATTGCTTAGTGGGAGGCAGGAGGGCTCCATCGTCTATCTTAACACATCTCTACTTGCTTCATATTCGCGTTACAAATTTGCCCAGTCTTCCACAACCATATAGAATTCTTCATAGATGAGGTTGTGAGCGAGTCGGTTCCTTCAAGGGTGACACTCAATAAAATAGTTTTTATGCGATGAGAATTCTTCAACTGACCTGTTAATTGCGATTCCAGTCCTAATTTACGCGATATATACCAATAGTGAGGCATCCAGAGTACGCAGGATAGACCGAAAGCGAGTTTGAAATCACGACCAAGATAGTCGTCATAGAGAGATTTGTAGAACCAATATCTGTTTCTGAATAGAACACTGCCCATTTCAAATACAAAATATAATCACGTATGAGTTGATAGATAGTTGTGATACTAAAAAGTAATCATGGATTTAAATGATTCTTGGCATTCTTGAACTTGCTGATTGCGCTAAGACTGTTCGCTATTGCCTACGATACTTTCTTTTGAAGCTCATTTGTTTTGTTTAGGTTGCTGGGAGTTGTTTTGTGCTGCGAGAAATTATTTAAGGTTTTGGAATGGTTTCCTTGGTTTGGTCTTTGAATCTACTTCTCTGTCGGTATCATTCTCTCATTAGAAGGCTTCACTTGTTTTGGAGTAACATTTTTTCTTTGCTCCTAGAATGCAATTTTCTTTTGCTAGTATTAACGCTTTTAAGGCTATTATTTTTCTTATTCTATTGCAAATTGAGTAGAATTACGTTAAACCATCATATTTTTGGGTGAAAAAAGATTATTTCGAGGTGAACCAAGTACAATCATTCTTGTGCTTGGAGTTAGAGTTGTCCTTGGTGAGCCTGGTAGTGTCATTTTTTCTGCATCATCTGCCTACAGAACATTGATAAAATCTTGAACGTAATGTTCTCCTGAAGTTTTCATTGATTTGTATTCTTTGTACTTTACCTGTTCAAACCTGGATAGTTTTTAATTAGGACTAAGTAGTCTGCGAGCTTGCCCTTCACGTTCTAGAACAAGAGTAGGCACACCATTGATGTATAAAGATGAAGATGCAAATTCTTTCTTAAATTCTTGTTGTAAGACCTAAACTGGTTTATTATTGACCATAACTTGTATTTTGTTAACTTTGTTAATTTATCGCTGGATAGTAACATTCTGTATGTTTTTTATTGGCTTGAGAGTTGCTTTGTTCTCCACAACTGGATTGCTTTGTGGAACTAATGTATGTGAAGTCTCTTTGACCTGATCCTTGGGTTGTTCTTTGTTGGTATCTAAACGAAGATTAGCCTTTCCCTTTTCAATAGCTTAAAGAATTTTTAATATCTTGGAATTTTCTTTTTTTTCAGGTACCTGTTGTGGTTTGTTCGTGATTGGGGTTTTTTGATTATTTTTTTTTTCGAGATAATACTCCATGAGTTACTTTATTTACTCTTTATATTTCTTCTTGAGTGCTAATTTATCGACACCACTATTGATCTCGAAATTGAAATCAAGGTAATACTTCGCATCTCCGATACTACTGACTCCCATATTTTCCCTTCTAAAAGTGATGATTATGGATTTATCCGCTATATAACGAGAAAAAAGTATTAGTCTTTGCCCGTAATTTTCGATAAATTCATGACTGACTGTTGAGTACCATTTTTATAGAGATGTGGGGATGTATTAGAAGAAAACGTAGTTTTCTCCCCCCTCTTCACATGCACTTTATAATTTTATTAGACATTCATGTTTGAGTGATACTATCAACTGTGCTTTTTCGAGGTATTTTTCATTTTTGGATATTTTTTTGCGTACCAAGTGTTTGGGAGCGTTTGGATCTGTTACCGCTCCGAAGGGATAAAGAGTATCCATCGCTATTATAGGACCTTTCCACATTTCTTTATTAATATAATTGCAATAAGGTTCAAATCAATTGGCAATTACAGTTAGATCCTTCGTTTTTAAGCATACTCTTTTCGTTTTTTGAGCCAGCTTTACGACGAATCACATTTCGCACTGATTCTTCAAAAACTTCCTTAAGTCCCTCACGTGTCAGAGCACTGCATTACATATATTGACATTTCAACTCGCCTTCAATCACAGTTTTAGCCGTTTCTTTGGTGATGGGTGCTGTTTTCGGATCTTTGGAATTCTTAGTATATGATTAACGTAAATCAATCTTGTTTCCTACAAATATTTTAGCAGCACCAGGAACAACTTGCTGGATTTCAGGATACCACTGTGTTTAAGAGATTGTACTTTTTTTCGTGCGTTGGTGAACGAAGAGGGCTCGATGACTGAGAAGGCGATGAGAAAAACATCAGTGCCTGGATACGCAAGTGGTCTCAATCGACCGAATTCTTCTTGACCTGCGGTGTCCCTAAGTCAGAGTGGATTTACCAAAGTCCAAGGTTGATTATCCTTCCATCGATCTTGAGGGTGGTGGTGAGGTTATCAAATACGGTTGGTTCGTATTATTTAGGAAATTTATTCTAAGCATAACTAGGTCAGTGTGTGTATTACCTGACAAGAATGCAAGTTTTTCCGATGGCTCCATCTCCAACGATGACTAACTTGACTGGGATGGGTTAGCTATCCATTTGACTAATAATGCAATATATTGGTGAAGATAACAAGCAGAATGGACATCAAATCATGATTATTACTCCAGAGATAACTTAAAAACCATGCCTTCTCTCCACTTGATTGGGCTGCTGTGCACGAGTAGGCTGTGAAGATGGAGTCCAGATTATTTTTAAAAGCGCTTCCCGCACTCCTTAAGCGGGCATACAAACTCTTTGACCTGCTATTCACTGCTGCTTTCGTTTGGTTTTTGATTTTCGATGTTTATTTCTGAATAGATTGTATTTTACATCTCTGATCTTAGCGAATGGCTTCAATTTTGGCCTACAGCACTGAAATCTGGCGCTTTCGTTCAGCTACCTTCCTTAAAATATTTTTACTTCAATCTACCCGACAAGGAGGTCGATTTAGAGTCTTTCCAACTGTCGAAAATAAAACTCTGCTTAGTTTTATTCACTTGCTTACCACTTACTTCCTTTAAGGGACTCACCCAACCTTTTGTATTTTTAGAGTTAACTCATTAGATAAATAATATAAGCAAACGCTTCTCATCATAGCTCTTCATTTACTATTTTAAAAAGTCGATAATCATTTCCCAGAGACAAGGGAACTATGCCTCTGAAAGGATTTGCGATCAGAACACAACGGCTTACTGGCACGCAGGGCAATGCTTGTTTATCTTCAGATGATTTCCAATGCAGTCTTTGTGGAAAAGATGGGAACATGGCAAATAGGTACATAGGGTACCTGCATTCAGTTCGCTATAACATGAGAGGCATCTAAATAACGGTCAGAGTACATTTCATTTTCGCCTCCTTCAAACTCCATAGTTAGCAAAGAGTCGATGGCTTGTTGAGGAAGGCCATTGTGTTTTTGTACACTCTCTATCCATTGATTCATTTACTATTCATCTTCGCTTTCGCATTCTATTTGAGAATTTTCTTACTTTGTTACTATTACTCGGCTTCTAGGTTTTTCCACTCTTCCTCACATTTTTTAAGTTCTTCCTCGAGAGCAGTGTTGGTTGCTTCTAGTTCTGAGACTTCTTTTTCCATGTTGAAAATCATGGCTTCTCTGTCTTTGTTGGTATTTTGGAGCTCGGTGAGTCTTTTTCGTAGAAGTTCGTTGGGTTAGTTATCAAGATTTGTTTCTCTAATTGTAGGGTATTTTACAATTGGGAGTTAAATATAGCCTTCATGTTTGCTAACTGAACAAATTCGATTATTATATTTGATAGCTAAAACTGTGTCATAAAAAAAATCAGATACGTCCTACCCACAATCTAAATACCAAACAATCTACTCAAATAATATTCAAATTTAGGAAGACAGGTTGTCCTTGGTGGTAATTAAAGATGATATTCTTGTGTATTTGTGATTAATTATATTAGATAAGATTGATGAAATTACAGACTATCTTTATCTTTTGTTGCCTACTACTTGCCCTCGCAAACGCTAAGGATTACGACTGGACGAGTGTTTAAGATACAGTTGAGTTTTATAGAGCTAATGGGGCATTTTTGGGTGGACTGCTTCGAGTTTCAAATGGAACACATACCATCTATAATTATCCTTTTGGTCATTACACCAAAAATTAAATGCCTTTTAGTTCTCCACCATTTACTAATGATACGATCTTTGATATTGCTTCACTTACCAAAGTTACAGCTACACTCAGCTGTATCATGCGGCTTTATGAGTAGAGAAAATTAGATATTAATGACTTAGTTACAAAGTATATTCCTGAATACGGTAACCACGGAAAAGAGCCCACTACGATTAGAAATTTATTGCTACATAATGCTGGATTACTGCCCGATTATCCTGGAACACTACCCAAAACAAAAGCAGAGGTAATGAGTTGGACATATAATTGTACTCTTGACTATCCCATTGCAACAAAATACGTCTATAGTGATCTTAGTTTCATTCTGCTTGGCTAAATCAGTGAAAGAGTATCAAAAAAGAAACTATAAGTGTACTCAAAAGAGTTGATGGAGATGATGGGCATGCCAAATTCAACGTATTTGCCGAATACCAATCAACTCCTTTACAGGATAGCACCAGCTGAATACAGTTGTACTCTATAATATACTTAGCTTTCAGAAAGGCTCTTATTCGAGGAGCTGTTCACGACCCTACAGCTTATCTGTTTGGAGGAGTAGCAGGTCATGCTGGATTTTTCTCCATTGTTTAAGATTTGTAAACTTATATGCAGATTCACATCAATAGAGGAGTACATAGAAATGGAACAAGAATCTATAAGGCTTCGACTGTTGATACTTTCTATAAAAGGGAGGATGGCCTTCCTTATAATAATAGGAGAGCTTTAGGATGGGATACAGTTCCGATTCAGACCTACCCACCCTGTGGTACTTTGTTCTCTATGAACTCCTTCGGACACACAGGCTACACAGGAACTTCTATCTGGGCAGACAGAGATAAAAATCTGATAGTTGTGTTGTTAACTAACAGAGTATACCCAACTGACAGAAACAACTATCACATCGAGGCAAGATCGAAAGTTACGGATGCAGTTGTGAGAACTTTGGGATGAAATTGATTTATTTAAGGTATATTAATAAATATCAAATAAAAATCACTGTTATTTGTTTCAGCTGAGCTATAAGGATGAAAATGAAGAGTCAGTATCATCATTTGTTTGTTTTGCTTTGTACTTGGGTTTGTTGAGAATGAGCTTAGCTCTTTTGATTTTAATTGATTAGCTTTACGTTATTTTCTGCCTGATTTGCTATTCAAGTCTTAATCTCTCTTAAAGTTCACTCTTAAACCTTTCTTTTTAAAATTACAAAGTTTTTATCTTAAGTATTTTTATCTCGTTTTAGAGTAAAGCTATTTTGGATTGTTCCATTTCATTTTTATCTTTCTCCACTTTTTGTTGATGTATTTTTCTTAGTTTTTTGGCCTACTTCTACATCTTTTTTCTTGCAGCGTGCATCTCCTATAATCCATACTCTTGGCATTACTTGGCCAAAAGATAGCTTTTCTTATGAGAATTCTACTCTCTCGTATTTAGTTGAGGTACTCTGTTGATAATATTAGAATTTTATCTAGTCTCTCTTAGCCCGATTTTTTAAAAATATGGCATTTACTGTTTTTTATGATTATCTTCTTTGATTGGTACTTTTTGTTGCTCTTCAATTAGATAATTTTTATG
>Ga0194117_10003403_pt1 | contig 16010 bp, 11 predicted proteins | sample TA2MahsurfametaG_FD_160579 | JGI IMG/M metagenome (GOLD analysis project Ga0194117, IMG submission 160579) | Freshwater microbial communities from Lake Tanganyika, Tanzania - TA2015009 Mahale N1 surface | ecosystem: Environmental > Aquatic > Freshwater > Lake | place: Tanzania: Lake Tanganyika...
TTACCACAATTCGAGGTAAAATAAGTCGAGTGATGCAGACAGCAAGTGAATCAACAAATTTATCTTGGCTAGTCGGTATCATCATAGTAATTTCAATTGTAGTGTCTTTGATCGCTTACAGAAGGTACCAAAGAAAGAAAAACTAATCTTATAGCTCATTGAGTTATGATGAGATGCAAGACTCGATGCACTGATTATGTAATTAGTATTTTGCAACAAATATCAAAGACTATAAATATTTTGTAAAGTAAACTGGTTTGACTTAAAACTCGTTATCTATTCTGATACTAAGATTGTATTTAATGACAGTAGAGTCTGAACAGTCAGAACGTCATATTTTTAGCATCTAATGTAGAATAACTGGATAATTTTGATTAACACAGACATTATAAAAAACATTTAGTGCTAAATGACAGAAAAAAATTAGCCTCTCCTAACCAAAAATCCAAAATACCAGTCCTACGATTTAATCTTCAAAGTAGTGCTTAATGTCTCCCTCTCTGGACTCTTCGGTGGCTATTGCTTGGCTTACTTCAACACCATAACTTTTGATGACACTATCGATATTTTCCAGATTACTCAAAATAGAGCTTTCATGCAAGGTTTGCTTTCGTTTTGTGTTCCTGCTGGAGCAGGAATCGGAGGATATCTTTCAAACTATCTGACTAGTAATTACTCTAGATTGTACTTTAGAATGAATATAGATAATGCAATTTAATTATTGCTTACGTTTCCCTGCTGAGTACACTGTTTATGCAGTCAAAGAGTATCACGATTATGATAATATGCAGGTTTATCCAGGGAATTTCAGTAGGAGTAGCTACAGTTCTTCGCTCTATTTACATAAAGGAATTCAGTCCTATTTAGATTGCCGGGAAGTTTGGATCTCTTAATCAAGTTATGTTTACAATTGGGCTTGTTTATACTTTCACACAGACTTATTTGTTGAGTTTTATAACGATCCCTCAAAACTATTGGAGAATTATCTACTTCTTTCCAGCTATTATCAATGCAGTACAAATCTACAACTTCCAATTCAACTTTCCTTATGAAACACCCAAATATTTAGTGCAGAATCACAGATAAGAAGAAGCAAGATAGTTGCTGGCAATTATTTACAAGCCAGAGTTTGTTGAAGAAAGGCTTAAATAGCTAGAAAAAGCAGTCACGATGGCTGACACATCTCAAGTCAAACAAAAAGAAATTTAGCTAAAAGAAGTTCAAGATAATTCTTTGATCGGAATGCCTGTTAAAAAAACACTAAAAAGTAACAAGTTGGCAGTACTTGCAGCAAATCACATCTCAGTGGTCCAGCAATTTACAGGCATACAGATCATCATTATCTACACAGGTGAGATTGTGCTAAAAATATGGCCTGCTGTGGAAAAACCACTACCAATCATTATTAACACCTTAGGTTTCATAGCTTCCTACCAAACCATTAAAGCTTTGGAGATCTATGGTCGTAAATAGCTGATGCAGAAGGGGCTGGCAACACTTACTCTCCTAAGTTTTATCTTTTTCTTATGTTTTATATGGAAAGCTCAGAATGAAATAAGTTCAGGTGATATTTTAATGCCAAGTTTTATCATCATTATCGGGTTTATCATCTTCCGGATGACTTTTAGCCTTACTTTGGGTCCTATAGTCTGGATTTATTTGCCTTAGATAGTTGAGCCTGATGTGATAGGAGTGGCTACAATGTTAAACTGGATTATGGCTGCTTTAGTGTCTTTCTTATTCCCTTTATTAGTGTAATTGTTGGGAGGGCCTTAGTATATTTTCTTGATTTTGGGCATTTTAATGTCTATTGGCTACTACATAAACTAAAAGATATTAATAGAGACTAAGGATAAGACTGAATGGCAGATCCGACAGTAATATGATAAAATGCTTAACAGATGATGGATTTATATTTTTGAATATCGGTAAAAACGTTTATTTAATTCTTAACTAAGTACTATCTAAGTAGTAATTATAGTAGGTAGAGTCATAAACAATTTACTATACATTTATCTAATAACTAATACTAAAAATGTTTTGCTTAATCGAGTCTTCAGACAAAAAGTTCATCAGCACCATCAAAGCCAAAAGATACAAAACACTCAAAACTGTATCTTCATGGAGTACTGGGTTGATGGTGACTAAAGTGATGACCTTTGCACCAGAATAGTCAATCCTTTGGATTTAAAACTAAGTGTATACTCGAGTTGAAACTTTAAGTGCAGCCGAAAGAATAAGTTATCTAAAGCTACAAGTTAATCAAGTTTTGGAAGCATAGCTTAAAATCGAGTAGAAGTAAAAAACACTGTACTTGACAAAAAGGTATATCACAGGATATACTTTGACTGATCTTCTTCGACATAAAAAGTAGTCCATTAGAATTAGCAATTCTAAAAGTGCAAATAAACTAGTTTGGGACTTGCTTGGGCTTCTTTTTTCAGGCCAGAATTTCGATAATCTCATAGTAACTCACTAAAACTTAATATTGTAGCTTTCGGGGATATAGGGCTACAAGCCCACTATAAATTATCTCTCATTCGTGGGTTATAGATTCCTAAATTTCAATGAATAAATTGACGTTAGTTAATACAAATAAATCGCGATATATCTAGACTAATAGGCCCTCAAAACTGGAAATATTAACAGATTTGAATTCAAAGTAAGAAATGTAGTCTGTTTGATACTCATACTAGTGATAGGTCAGGATTTCACTGATATTCTTTTGAAAAATGCTGGATTAGGCAACACTGTGAGTATCAAAAAGGCCAAATTACTTCATACTGAGACCATATAACCTAAGCTGCAGCAGTTAATCAAAGATAAATCAATTCGGAGAAGGATAGATGCTCTTCAAATTGAAGGTCTTAGCAACTTTATCAGTCGAGCCCTAGATATGAAATAAAAGAAGCTTACCTTGTCTTAATAAGTTCAATATCTCTTCACTCTCAATATTTCATCGATTATCAACAATCCAAAGTTGATGAAAATAAGAACTCGAAAAAAGAAAAAATTATAAATTCTCAATTAAGATCTTTGTAAGATATCGAAATAAATTTGGGAGCGTGAAGACGAGGCTGAAAAGATAAGACTTGTTAATAAAGGACTCCAATATGTCTAAACTAATCCTCTTATCTATTTGACAATCAAAATGGGAGTCAATCCCGAAGCTTTATTGAGAGACAAAAAGTGGGATTTTCTGGTCGATGAGACATTTAACAGATGGAAGCGCGAGCTTTTCTATAGGCTTTTAGAAAATCATCTCAACTCGGAGACTCAGAATGAGTAGATGACAAAATATCTGCTGAATGTAGTCAAATCTGTTTTAGATTATAGTGACTAAATCTAAAAAAAGCACGTTCTTTTTATTTCTCATTAAAGAAAGACTCTGCTTGCTTACGAAGGGTTATTTTAATACTGATATGTATTTAACTAACAAGTTTAAAAATTTGATTGAATGAGGATGTTAAATTAATCATTTCATTCAAAAAATCCAAAATGACTTAACTTTATTAGTAAAATTTTATGTATTAAAATAAACATGAATCAAGTAAAGATAACTTGACATTAATAGTAGGAGTTATCTATTGATATTAATTTTTTAATATTGCATTCTTTCGATTTCTGCACTACCTCTCATTATGACACAACTAACTCAAAGATGATAAAAAATCTCTTTAAAAACATCAGCGCATACTCACTAAAAAAAACTATTTGCTTCTTAACAAATGTTTTATATTGATGAATGAATGAGATCATTTGTTTCATTGGCTTTGGAGGTTGTTTGCTTCAAAGTTTGAGATAGCACCCATAAGAGTAAGTCCGACTACGTCAACAACTGAGGTGTTGGAGATGCATCCTTGGTTGACAGCGCATAAGCAAACATTGGCAGCTGCTCCAGGTACTCCGAGGCAGAGAGTCCAGCAGGTTTGGTTAACTTTTTCTCCACATTTGGCAGCACATTTATTGAGTTTATCTTCACATCCTGAAGTGGCTTTGCATTTTTTGTATTGGTCTGGGCAATTTTTTTCAATGCATGCAACAAGTGCTGGTGACTGAGCGACGACGAGTGCAACTAACAAAAAGGCGAATAGAATGATCTTCATTAATAAAATAATTATGAAAACTAAATAACTAACTCACTATTAATATAAAGGTCGCATGTAAGATAATTGATTTTATGGATGAAATGATATTTTTTGTAAATTTCAAATTTCAGATATAATCTAACGAACAATTAACAATTTTTTATGCTGCCTCGGCCTAACAATATAACCTCAGTGAGTAACTCCAACAAGTTTAAGCCACTGTAGCCGATCTTTCTACTGTCCTTCGGGATAAGAATCAACCCTAAATAACAATTACCTTCTAAAACATCTCTTAGAGATTGTAAAAATTCATCAAAGATAATCCAAAACTCAGCTATAAATCACTAAAAAAAGTATAGTAATTTGCAGAAAATGCAGATTTGCAAAGTTACTCGCGATTATATTAACGAGTAGGGTCGAGAGATGGACCACTAAAATCAGCAATCCAAAGAGCAGAATTAAAAAGATATGTTTTTATTAGGCTAAAATATTCCGAAGCGAAAGATCTTTAGCGATTAGATCAGTCAAAAACCTCATTTGCTGAAATTGAGCAACATCACCAATATGTACCTAGATTAGAAATAATCTATAAAAGACCTTACTTTCAAAAATCCAGTCCCTACCTTGGTGACCTCTCAATTTATAGAGGATAACTTCTTTGAAAACGATATAGAAACCAAAACATAAAAAATCTATGTCGACATGAAGAAAAAAATTAAAAAAATATCAAAAAGTAAAAGACTACTTCATAAATCCTAAAGGTTATAGCATCAAAATACTGAGTCTCTTTAGAGTGAAGTATTAAAAAAAAGAAGAGAGATGAGTAAGCATCATCGAAATTTGATGAATCTTGCCTACGTGGACTCAGAAGTAATTGTAGATTCCTAAATCTTTTGTAACAAACTAATAAGCCATAGAATTGATAATGATATAGATACAGATGATGAGCAAATTGCTTCAGGTATTAACAAATTGAAGAAATCACTTGAAGAGGCTGTGCAATAGAATAAAAAGTGGGCTTTTGAGAAGAATAAGTTTATGGAGGAGATCTAAAACTATTAAGACTATTCAATGGAGGAATAAATTTGCTAAAAAAACTAAGCATATTTTGATTGATTTAATTAATTTATTACACTATTCAAATAGCTATTAAACGCTTTTATTTTGTGAGTAAAACAGTATTCAACAGTCCAGTTTGGTTTATGCTTCATTTATTTAAGAATGAATGTTTAAATAATAGTCTTGATCAATCCTTGGGTTTCTTTTTAAGTCTGAGTTGGTTAGTGTGTCCGCATTTTCTCTTTCTACAGTTAGAAGCCTTGAGAGGGAGAGTGACATAGCATTTTCTGCATACCTTCTTGTCGCAGTTGAATTTTTTAGCGATGGCAGCGATGGTGGGATCCATGACACCTCCTCTAAGTCTGAGGACGAGGTGAAGAGTGGACTCTTTTTGGATGTTATAGTCGGACAAACTTCTTCCGTCTAAGTAAAAGTAGAGTTACCTTCAAGTTGTTTGCCTGCGAAGATGAGACGTTGTTGATCTGGGGGGATACCTTCTTTGTCTTGGATCTTTCCCTTGACAGTTTCGATGGAGTCAGATGGCTCAACATCAAGGGTGATAGTTTTGCCAGTGAGTGTTTTGACAAAAATTTGCATGGCTATAAATATATATTATTAAACAAATTAATATTTCTAATATATCAGACTTATGTCAAACGAGAAAATATCAATAAACATATCATTTTTTGAAAGAAAGAATGTTCGCATTCGACTTACATTTGTTAATACCTGACTTTGATAAGGTCTTGCAGTTTTTGACCAGCTTTTTTATCAGTTCTTATTTTTTTGTTTTGTTCTGGATTTATACTTCTTTGAATTTGGATTTTTGCTTTGATTTTGAGTAGATTATAGATGAGTTAGAAGTATTTGAAATCATGGAACTTCCATCCCCACCCTATTTTTTTTTAGGTTTAGATAGAGATATCAGAGAGCCTTTCTTACTACTTTTATAAGTATGAATTGAACTTTGTTTCTTATCTATTCTCAATTTACTTGTATTTTTATGGTCTCCTAGAAAGAGTGTAGTAGTCTAAGTTTAGAGTTTTATTGGAATCTTATATTCTAATTTTAACTTTGATACGCCTTATTTTTATTTTATGTACTTTTTGGGTTTATCTCTACTCCTTTTCTATTTGGAATGATCTGTTAGCTTAGTTTTGGACATTTTGTGCCCTTTCTGGAATAGCTTTTTGCTTTATAGTTCAAGATTCAGCTACTTATAATTGTTTGATCTATCTTGTAAAGACTAACATTGGTGTTAAATGACTTTTGTAAATACTTTTTTCTTCGGAGATAAGAAATTTTGTTTGTTTTGAGATACAAAGTTACTTTCTTTCGTTGATTTTTATTTATGCGAAAGATTTTGCTAGTCTTAACTCATTAAATTGTTGAGATGAGATACTTTAGATGTATTTTCAGTATTTTCAATCATAGCAGGATCACTAAAAGTAGACTTTTCTGCATATTTTTCAAGTTCTTAGATCAAATAGCGATAATTTTCTATTCCAGTGTTATTATTATGAGCTCTTTCTTAAGATTGAGGTAAAATGCCTACTTCAGTAATATCACTCACATGAGATTTAATATTTGAAAATTTATCTAATACAGGGTTTAGAGTACGAACTTCATCAAAGTATGAATGGTTTAGCGCTTATTAAGCTGAAATTCTTTATTTGGAATTAAATTTAAGAAATTTTGAGATGAGATCTATTTCCTAACTAGTACACATTGTCAAAACTTCATTTAAAGATTTAAAACGGGCTTTTCGGCTAAATGTAAAACTTTTTAGAACATATTGAGCTTACACAGAAGATAGCTTATTTATTTATGCCTATTCAGGCATTCCGAGACACTTAAAAATTACTTAGAGTTGATCAAGAGTACTTTTGCCTTGGAATAAAGGTGTACATAGAGCAAGCTACGCAATGACGCATCCTACACTCCATAAATCTATAGCAGGCTCACAAGTAGAGATTCCCAATAGAGCTTCAGGAGGGCGATACCACCTAGAAGCAACGTACTAGGTCAACACTCCTTCAGATCCTGAATTCGATACTAAAAGTCTTGCCATTCCAAAATCACAAATTTTTAGTTCTAGTTTGTTGCAATTAATTAAGATGTTTTAAGGTTTTAAATCTCTATGAATCAGACCTGAACGATGTAGATAGGCTATTCCTTGCAGCAATTGATAGGAAATGAACTTTCTTTGTATTAGCTGTAACTATGAGCAACGTTTTAGTACCATTTTTAAATCAGTCTCGACGAACTAAAAAATAGCATAAACGTGTCTTTGTATTTAACTCTGCTTTTGCGCTAGTTTGTCAGTGTTACATCCTCTTATTTCTTGTTATGGTACCGCTAGTCTTGTAGTCGAAGGTTGTTTTGTCTGTCCTTTTCTCGGATTAAGAAGTATATGATGTAATTGAACAATGCATGGGTGTTATAATTGTAGGAGGTAGTTTAGTTCTCGGTAGGTTCGTTTGGCATCGATTAAGTTTTGGAATGCGTCAATAATTTTTTTGATGGCTATAATTTGTTTGGTTTTTTTATGTATAGCTTTGTAGACTATTCCGTATGTGCCTTTTCCTATCTTTTCTTGGACTTGATAGTCTTTATAGATGTGATATTCAAGTTATTCTGGTTATTCCATAGCGAATATAAATTATGAAAAGTGCATAAGTTCAAAAAGATAAGATTAATTAAATCAATTCTATCAAAATTGACAGCAACTACACTGAGTAACTGCTTATTTTGGATCTTTATATTTTGAAAACTGTTTCAATTGAGAAGTCGTGACAAATAGATGTATAAACGTTGGCATTGATTGGCTTTTTTTAAGAATAAAAGTAACCCGAACTCTATAAAAAATACTTTTTCTTTATACTCCTAAAAATATTTGTTTTTTAGTAATTATAAATCTATTTAAAGCTATTTATCATCAATTCAAATTTTAGACTTGCTTACAATCTACTTGGCATACACACTTTTAAATATACTCTTCACATCTATTATATATAGTTATATCCTTTTACAAAAATCAATTATGGCTCAACCACTTTCATAACATAATCAAAATATCTTCGACCAACTATAACGCATCGTTGTCTATTACCCCATTGAAATATAGAAAATTGAGGCACTCTTGCTTCAGCTAAATACTGAGGGAGAATCAGATGCTTCGATAATTACTTCAAAAACAGAAACTATATTTAACAATCTGCTTATGACAATCCTTGTAATCAAGCATTTATTTAGAATGTAGAAGTTGATAAGAGTCATCCCGATTGGGAAAAATAGTGTGGATTGCCGTAATAAAGACTAATTGTACTTAAAAAATTGCTCTAAGCAGTATGTGGTGGACCTGCTAGTAAAAAATTTAAGCGTTCTGATGTCATAACCTTTATTTAAAATGTTTTGGAATGTCTTGGAGTCTCTGATATGACTGAAATTCTTGACTTAATAAGTACTCAAATCCCTAGGTTTGCAAACACCCTTTAATAAAGTGATCGATATAAGCTTCTAAGAGTGATTAATTTGTTACTGAAAAGAGTCTCAAAGACATAAGATTATCATGTAAGAGGACAGCTTCATCTTGCTCTCACTCGATTTTTACCTTTTTGTGATGATTCAGGATTTCACTTTAGAACTGCCCCTGCTAAGGCAAATGAGTGGGAAAGAATTGATCAAGGAATCTAAGAAATGTAAGAAACAACTCCTGGCTTAACCTATGAATTTTATTAATAGTTTTGGGGACTGCAAAAATGGTTCATGGAGGCAAATTAAATAGTAGGTTAAGGTATGAGCAATCGTTTGAAGAAAATTCATAAAACACTTGAAAATCTTTTGAATTATTTTTCCGTTAATCCTGCGAAAGAAAAATCTGACTATTACTCTCAACCTTTAAAATTTCTAAAAAACTACAACTTGTTAGGCTTACAATTAGGAGATCCCTTTTTTAGAAAAGTTATCATGCTACAAGCTATCTATTTTATTCATGCCATCTATCACCCTTATTCAAAAGTACCCATTCCTATATCATAAAATGATAAAAAGATACTGAGTTAGATATAAGCAATAACTAAAAAATTTTTTATTTAAAGAGGATAAGAAGGTAAAAAACTTTTAGAAGAATTTCAATCCATCTTAAACGGATAGAAGTATTGGATAAACCTGAAGGAAAATTGGAAAGATAAAAAGAAGAATTTCTTTAAAAAAACAGAATAGCCTGAAGAAGAGGCCAAAAAGAAAGAGGAATCAAGGCAGCTCACAAAAGAAATTGAGAAGAGGCGCTCATAGATTAAAAAGACTATAAACGATAAGATGAAAATAAATACAACTAACCTACAAAGATTTTTAGAAAATAAAGAACTTATAAGTTTAGAATCAGGACCTACATATCCTTCTTTTAGCCACTATGTCAGCCAGGCGAAAAGTTGTCTACAAAGTTTTGATAGAGAAAATGGCAAACAAACATAATTTTAGACAAGAGCTGAGTATAATATGTTTGAATGGAAAGCTATGAGAAGCCTTTATCGTGAGAATTTAAAAGATATTTGGAGCACCAATGACAAAGCTGCAGGAAAAATGAAAGAATATCGTTTAATTAGCTTAATGAATCGTAAATAATAATAGTTCACAGATCCATAATCGACAAAGAAAGTCAAAGAAAATTGATACTAAGTATTTGTTTAAAAGATATACTTTATTACTCCATCAATATAAGATTTGCTGTAATAATAAAACAATTTCAATGTAAGGCTAATCATCATTTTCCCCAAGTTTGCAAAAGCTTAGCAACTGTTGGGTTATTGCGGAGACTGCCGTCAATCTTAGGCTCAGTCAAAATATACTCATCTCTTGCTCTCACATCAGCGTTTCTGACACTTGTAAGTTGTTATTCAGTGAGGGCGACCAACTTCTATTGCTCTTCTTTTGAGAGATTACTGAATTTAGCAACAGTTTTATTGATAGTTTCAATGATGTAAGGGAGAATGGGATCTTTTTGATAGTCCATCTTTCCATTAGCAATACCTTCGAGGGCAAGATCAAAAATGTCCTGTTCGATTTTCTGTTTATTGTTTTTGTAAGCAAGGTCAATACTTTGTAAAACTTCTTGCATAACATTAGAGATGATTTTGTTTTGGTTGATTGCTTCCAAAGATTCTACTTCTTTCAAAATATTCTCAGCTCTTGAGTGCAAGTGGTTTTTAAGGGCAAGTTGCTCAGAAATCAAGTACTAAATCTAACTTTATTTACGTTAAGAAGAGAATTGTTTCTGATTGAAAGATACTCACGATGTACAGATTTGAATTCAATCTGTTCTTTAGCAACACTCATTAAGTTGCGGACTCTCGCTTCAGTATTTTCAGCCCAGTAGGTCTAGACATTGATCATTTAGAGAGTGAGGAGTTTACGATAGAATCTGTGGAGGAAAGGTAAAAGGAAGTACTTCTTACCTTCGAGCCAAATGTAGTTGTATCCGAAGTAGAAGCTCCATGCCCAAGTTCCAGTTTGAGCAAACATGAAAAAATCGGGAGTGTTTGCGATAAATCTAAGAGCGATCAAACCTCCGATGAAAATCAAAGCTTGTCTTCTGGCAAAACTGAAGTGTTAGTAATGAGCACTAACTTGTTCTGGACCACGAAGCTCGTTATTGGTGGAGACTGTGGTAGCAACGCTGGGGAAAACTGGTTTATATGATGTGTGGAGAGGGTGTACGTATGCTCTTTGAGTAGATCTTTTGATGGCTTCTGCTTGATTGCTGGTGGAACTGACTTTCTTTTTGAACTCTTCGACGTTGGCAGTGTAGCGTTAGTTGAACTTGACGAAAGTTTTTTGAGCGACTGCTTGTTCAGTGGAAAAAGCGAAGCGAGAGATACACCTGCTTATCATCAATATTGCTATTAAATTAAATATATTCTTCAACTCTCCCCCTTAACAAATGTGAATCTAAATATAGCCAATCCTATCAACATTCAGAGTCTTCTTCCCTTTCTGCAACCTTTACGGGTTGTGTCAGTGGGAATTGGGGTCACATCTTCGATACGACCGATTTTGATTCCATTACGGGCTATAGCTCTAAGAGCTGATTGAGCACCAGGTCCAGGGGCTTTGTCACCTGTTCCTCCTCTAGCACGAAGTTTAATGTGGACAGCGGTTATATTGAGTTGCTTGAGACGATTGACAATATCGATTGCGGCTTGCATAGCAGCGTAAGGTGATGACTCGTCTCTGTCAGCTTTGACTTTCATTCCACCGGTGACTCTTGCGAGGGTTTCTCTACCAGTGAGATCAGTGACGTGAATAAAGGTATCGTTCCAAGTGGCGAGAATGTGGCATACTGCAAAGACATCGCCTGAGGTGTTTTGTGGGCCAAGAGCTCTTTCTTGTTTAGCTTCAACAACTTCTTCGGCAGCACCCTATTCGCCTTTTCCTCCTTTTTTCTTGGCATCCTTGGCAGGAGCTTTTGCGACAGCAGGAGCTGGTTTTGTCTACTCTTTCTTAACCTCAGCCATAATATCAATTTAATATTTTACAAATAATCAATATTTTATTATTTATAACAACCTTCCTCTCTTTTTCCTACTCTCTTTTATAAAACCATGACCAGAACATTCCACAATCAACTTTCTCTAAATAATTGTACTCAGTTAATAATATTTATTTAATGATATCAACTAGAACAGCAACACAAGGTCTTCTCCAATCCTTGCGATACAACAAAGTTAGCTGGACAACAGGCAATCCATACAACGTCAGATGGCAATTCAAGTGGAGACCTGCTTACTATACCTATCTCAAGGATAACTTCGATCCCACTCACGTCGGAAAACCAGAAAACTCACCTGCTGTACGTCATCCATTCTACACTTATGTGCAAGACGTTCTATATCGTGTATTCCCCTCTCTAAAAACTATCTACTACCGTAGTGAGAGGTATCAAGATCCTTTCCAAATTTTCGTATTGCCATCCTTATCTATCTTCTTTTATCAATTCTGGGATTTGGCTTTCGGATTTAAAGCTCTTACCTTGTTACCTTGGATGTTCTTCTGGACCAGACTCAGAGACAGAACCTACGATCCCGACATTAACTAAGTACATTTGCGTGATATCATTCATCAAAATCCTTAACTAGGACAACTTTTCAAACCAGAAACAATTCATCTCCTCGACTATGATATGGAATATGATACTGGATTCCCTTGCGAGAAGAAATTCCCTGAATTCAAGAACAAATTCTTCAGATTCTTCAACAACGATACCCACATGTGCACTGGGTTCTTTAAATTTGGAGATCTCGAGTCAGGAGCAACTATGACTTTACATGTATTTTAAAATCTATTCAGGTCAAAACAATGCCAGTCCACGGATAGTTCAGATATCAAGTAGGAGAACCTTACTATTTCTACGATTTGAGGGCAGATGTCGTGCATAATGGGCAATTCAAGGAAATCGTTTTAGTGGACCAAGAAGCAACTTTGGCTAAGAAAAGACCCTTCCTGATTATCATTTGATCTTTAACATTCATAAAATTACCAATGTATTATAATCAATCATCACCTATTAGACGGCTTACAGTAGGATCTTTCTTGAGGGCCTTGTAACTTTTATTCAAAGTCTGTATTCTAGAATTGATTTGTCTTCTCTTTTCTTCTACTTCTTTAGGTTAACCTAAGCTCTAGAAGATTGACTCCTGGTTGAGATCGTGGAAAAGCACCATCTGAAGAGTTTCTTGGCTTTGTCTCACTAAGAAGAATCCTATTATCTTTGGAACTGAATCATTTAAAACAGTAACTACGATCTTGAAATAACCATCTAGCCTCTCTTTGATTTCTTTTATAAATAGTCTCTCAGGATTTTCATCATTGTTTGCAGTTTTCTATATAAATTCAAAATTACAGCAAGCAAATCATCTCTAGCTGAAAGATATTTTGCGTCGTTGGTAAAGACTGTATTCATTTCTCCTTACAAAAGAGTATCCAAGATCATTTATGTTTGACTTTTAAGGTCCAAAAGTTTTTTATTTGTTATATCATTCACTAATGACAACAAGTCAGGGAAACGACTGAAAACTTTATTGTTTAGTTCTCCTGCTAACTATTGAAGCTCCATGTAAATGAAATCTAAAGTTGAATAAATGGGATCTTTTAACTTTGATAATTGAGGAACTAACAAAGATCTGAAGCATTCCATTGAAGGGAACCCTGCTATTTCATCTCCTTGGTGACTCTTCAAAGTATTTTTGATGTACTCATCATCATAATCAGATGAGCATTTATATGTGTTTGGGAAATTTTAGAAAATGCTTTTGAATTTTCCTTTAATAACAGCTCCACGTCCTATTTCTTAAGATGAAATTGTTTTTGCATTAGCCACGTATTTACCAGAAAGAGTATTTTTGTAATCATTACTGAAGTCTGCGATAAGTTGCATCAAGAAGTTACTTTTTTACCTTGATGAAGCAGGTGGGGGAGTTCCCATTCCATCCAACTACTATCGCAGTTAGTCAAGCTTTTCTTCAATTTGTTTCATGATATCAGGTAATGATCTCTTGATTGCTTCAACCAAAAGTTCTGAAAGCTTACCAGTTAAAGCTTTGGTTCCCACCCTTTCAGTTAGATCTCTGTAATCTTTCTACTTGGTAAAAAACTACATTTCTCTTTTCAGGGCAACTTCAACTGGAACTCGATTGTTAATATCTTCTTGGGCTCTGTTTACAATACCGATGTATCCAAGTTTGAGATGGATTTCTTAGTTCATTAACATCTTTCTTGCAGAGGTACCTTTATCCATAATATCGATTTTAGTAATGACGCCAATAGTCCTCTCTCCTGCTTTATCCCAATCTCTTGCTAATTTTAAACCATCAGAAGTCGATAAATCTTGGTTGGCTGGTATTACACAAAGTATTATAGTTTTTGGATCTTTACAGTAATGGCCTGCCATTTCGGTTGTTACTTTTTCTACATCTTTTTGCCCTTTGATGTCGATTCTGGTGATACCAGGCAAATCGATAATGGTAAGATCTGGGCAGTCATTTGAAAATATTTTTAATTTGATGGGGTCATTGACGATCTGACCACCTTTACCAGCAACATCGTCTGTTAATTTTTCGATATTTAAGCGTACATCTCCGAAATTGTTGTAGACTTTGCCTGTAGTATCGTTTTAAAATATGGCATATGGTTTACCATCACCTTTTCCTACTTTATAAAAATATTACTCTGATCAACATGCACTAATCTCAATTAGAGTGGCCTTCTAGTGACTACACCAGCTCCTCTAGGAAGAAAATCTAGGCCAACAATATTTTAGAGAAGAGAACTTTTACCACTTGACTGGGTACCTAGAACTGCGATTCTAGGAAGTGACATTTCTTTATCGAGCCCGTAGTCACGGACTTCATCTATGATGTTGATTAATTTGCGGATATCTTTGAAGAGATCAGTCTTCAAAAATTCATCTTTGCCTGACATTCTACTAACAAAATATAATACCAGTTGAAATCATAAAAATACCATATTCTCCAACAAAATGTATTGGGAGTTATGTCAAAATTTAATTCTGATTGAAAAAGAGAAATAAAGTAAATAGATCAAAAAGACTAAAAAGCCTACAAAAATAAAAATCTATAGTCTGGTAGTGGATTGACAAACTATTATAGCTACTATTTTCTGGTTCGCTTCTTCATAATTGAAAGATCTTATTAAGGTTGTGGAATTTCAGACCGATAGTCTTGATTTTATAAATTTTGTATTTGGACATCATGGGTTTATTCTGTATTTGGTAGAGTTTACTAGAAGTCTCCAAACTAATCTTCTTCTTAAGATTAATTCTTTACCTCTTATTTTTGTTAATTTGTTTGTTAGATATTGATTTACTGTTGCTCTTTGTAAATCTTTATTTCTTAACCTTTCTTTGTATTTTGATATATTTATTCCTTTTAATTTTACTGTTAATAGTTTGTTAGCAACGATGAAATATCTTTTACATCTTCAACCTTCCTTTATTGATATGTATTTTCTGATATGTTTATTTCTTGCAAGTCTAAATTACGCTATTGTTTGCTAGAGGTCTCATTCCATTAGTATTCTTTTTATATTTTAATATTTTAGTCCAAATTTGTGTTTTCTAAATTTTGGAAAGGACTGTCTTCAACTTCATTTGTTAATATTTCATTGAAAAGGTTTTTTTATTATACATAGTTGACGTTTGAGTAGTCTATCAACTCGATAGTAGGCTCTGTACGTGCATAATTTTTATCGAAATCAAAAAATACATGTTCGAAGCTTGACAAGTTTTCACTCTGAATTTTGTTTAAACGAGGTTAGGAAGGACCCTCTAAGTCCTTAATTTCAATGTCGGTATTGGTAGACTAAATAGGCTCTGCAGCAAGCTAGGAGGAAGGATTAATTAGAAGTGAGTCAATAGGTGTGAACTTATTTTAAACGAAATTCGTTTAGAGTTTGTTAAGTTCATCTTCTTTATAACTATTTTATGGTTGTGTTTCTTGAGGTCCTTCGACAGCTTGTTAGAAATCATTGAACTAATCGTCATCCATTTCTGAAGGTATAATTAAAAGATATAAAAATCAAATGCAAAATAATATTCTAAATAAAATAGAGTTACATCATAATTTTGGTAGTGATTTATATCAAAGATTTGTTGACTTTTGTCATACTTAAGCGGCACTTTATAATAATATAGAAAAATGAGCTCAAAAAAAGATGTTGTCTATTCTAAATAAAATAGAGTTACATCATAATTTTGGTAGTGATTTATATCAAAGATTTGTTGACTTTTGTCATACTTAAGCGGCACTTTATAATAATATAGAAAAATGAGCTCAAAAAAAGATGTTG
>Ga0194117_10003408_pt1 | contig 15993 bp, 5 predicted proteins | sample TA2MahsurfametaG_FD_160579 | JGI IMG/M metagenome (GOLD analysis project Ga0194117, IMG submission 160579) | Freshwater microbial communities from Lake Tanganyika, Tanzania - TA2015009 Mahale N1 surface | ecosystem: Environmental > Aquatic > Freshwater > Lake | place: Tanzania: Lake Tanganyika...
CCCCACATCAAATTAACATTAAGCCGAGCCTCCCTTGCCATCTTCAAAATTTATGTTATTTTTACTGCCTTCATTGCTGCTTCCTAGAGATCTTCAGTAAAAAACAAATTGAAGCCAGAATCAGAAATAATTTGTCTGGCTTATTCAATTTTAGTTCCCTTCATTCTCAATACAATTGGTTTCTTCATACCAGTTTCCATTATACCTTTGATAAGGCCTAAAGCAATAATGTCAGCTCTATATCATTCAAAAAATACCTAGCAATACCAGCGAATATGTTTACCAAAATGGCTTACACATTGGGATCACTATCCATGATTCGTAAAGCTGCAGCAACTTGTTCATCTGTTGCCCTACCTCCCACGTCTAAAAAGTTAGCAGGTTTTCCATTTTTGGTGGAAATAAGATCCATAGTAGCCATGGCTAAACCAGCTCCATTGACCATACATCCAATGCTTCCATCAAGTGAGATATAGTTGAGATCATATCTTTCTGCTTCAACTTCTTTCCAGTTTTTTTGAGACAAATCTTCGAGTAAAAACAATTATTTTTGTCTGAATTTAGAGTTATCATCGATGTTGATTTTGTTATCGCAAATGATTAGTCTTCCTTCGACTGAAACACCCAAAGGATTTATTTCAAGTAGAGTTGCATCATTTTAGAGGAAACATTTGTACAATTTAGGCAACAATTCACGAGCTTGAGCTGTCAACTATTCGGAAAGTTCAAGACTTTAGGCTACTTTATCTAATATATCATTTGGAATCTTAGGAGCGGGCGCGAAGAAAAATTTATGAACTTTACTACTTTAAACTTCTTAGATATTCATTCCTCCTCTTGAAGATGAAACTACAGCGATTGATCCTGTAGAACGGTCCAAAAGAAAAGATAAATAGAGTTACTTTCGAAGCCAAGCTTTTTACACTAAGAAAATGTCATTAACTTTTTTACCACTCTTGCCAGTTTGGGGAGTAACCAATGTTTTTCCTAACATCTTTTCTGCGTAATCAAAGACTTCAGAAGGTTTTGTAGCTGTTTGGACACCTCCTCTAAGTGCTGATTATTTGAAAATTCCTTTGCCTCTGCCACCTGCGTGAATTTGTGCTTTTATGATGATATCGACAAAAGGTTTGGTTCTGGTGGTCTGTGCCATGACTCTTTGGGCAATCGCAAGTGCATCTTCGGGAGTGCTGGCTCTGTAACTCTGAGTTTGTATAATATTTTACGGGGACAAGAGGTACTTGATATTTTTTTAGCAGATCATAAGCTTGATACTCATGCAAATAGAGTTTGAAGACATTCTGCTGTGTGAGCAGGCGTGCTTTGAAGTGTTTTCTACCAGCAAACATCTGTAAACGTAATATTAAGATAGATTTAAACCAAATGATATGTCATATTATATGATATTTGATAATCTTTGAGCGTTCTAGTTGGCTCGATCTAGTAGTACTGCAATATATACAGATCAGCTTAATGAAGGAAAATCTTCGCTGTTAAAAACGGGTCGGGATACAGGTTACTTCTATTTTACTTATTTTACCACCTATTTGTACTTTTTCTTTTTTTAAACGCCCTTCATCTTCTGGCGATCTTACTCCTCTTCGTCAGAAGAATCGACTGCTCTTCTGATGAATACTTGAGGAGGTTTGTCAAAAGAATACTTGAATCCTGAACTGCCATTTTTATAGTTACTGTTGTTCTTTTGTTATAACTTGATCTTTTTGATTCTGTTGACACCTTCTTTCATATCTTCTAGGAGTGTCACTTTCTAGAATTCGACCTCTTTGGTGACAGAGGGGATAATCTGTAGTAAAAAGGCATCGTCTTCTTCGAAAATGGTTAAATTTATGTATTACTTCTACACTCTTTCAGTAAATCTATACTTTTTCTGAATTTCATCTTATGTACTTCGTGCTGTTTCAAGACGGTTTCTATTTCCTTGAATATTTATTGATTTTTTAAGGATATTTTTATGGTGGGATAGTCGATGATGGTTACTTATCGTTCGTTGAGTACTTTGGCTAAACCTGACTCTCTGAGTGCCTGCGTTAAAATCGAGTTACTTATATAATATCTTGCTCATTTGTGGTGATCTGTGCGATTTTCCGTTCCTATGCGAAGGCGTAGAGGGGGACTGTGAGGTGATTTTTCATGTGTTTGTAGAGATAATTGTTGTTGCATAGGTTTTAGCGGGAGAGCAGATTGCGAATCTATGTGAGGAGAGGTCTACTTGTTCAAGAAGTGCTAAGTAGGTGGAAGTTAATTAATGAGTTTTTTCCATATTCAACAGTGGCTATTATAAAAATAAATTGTTTAATACAAGCAAGATAATACCCTACATCACCACTCTCAATAATCACATCACAACCCTCAATTATCTACCCAAAAGATAGTGAATTAGATAATGAGTTTCATTTCAAATTGTCTGATTGTATTTTTTGAGCCAAGGTAAATACTCCTGAAGTTGAGGTCCACTACAAATGATTGAGGTGGGTGAATGAAATAAAATTATTGTTTCAATTTTAAATTTAATTTTTATTTAATTTATAATGGTTTTCGAAGTTTTATTTTACTTCATGTGTTCTATTACCCTTTGGAAGCCAATCCAATATTTTAAACTCAATTCTGGGTAGTTATTTTGTGTTCGATTGTGGGGTGGGTCCTCGTATGTTTAGGTCTGGCATTCATACAAAATTAAATCTGGATTTTGTTGATAATATTAATTTAATGCCCAAACCCGTGGAAATTATTAAAGGTAACATCAAAGTAATCAAGGACGACTTTTTTGGATATCTAACAGCGAACCACCCAAAAATATCTCCAAATCCTTCTATTTCAATATTGACAATGTACACATCACATCACTTAGGATCTCGTCTACGATAGTTTCAATGAGGACTTTGGACCTCTAAATCTCGGCAAAACTTGGAAATATGTCACCGAACTGTAGAAATTGCTAGCCCACCCTGAGTACAAATCAAACCAGATCTATCACTATACCAGCACCCATCCCTAAAAGGCTGCTAACGCCGCCTATTTGATGGGCGCATTCGAAGTAAAAAAGGATTTAAAAAGATAATTTCAATGGGACTAAGTGCTCAGGAAGCTTTTGAGCCCTTTAAATCAGTACAGCTCAAACCTTTCAGAGACGCAGGCTACGCCGAATGTAGTTACAAATGCACAGTAAAGTTGTTTTTACAAAGTTATTAGACTGTCTTAACGGTCTGGAGTATGCCATAAAGCTGGGTTGGTTTAACTACAAAACATTCAACCTTGCATAATATGAGCACTACTAAAAACTTGAAAATGGGGATTTGAATTGGATTATACCTAATAAATTTGTGGCATTCAGCTCACCTTCCGACAAATCAACTGATAAATACGGCGTATTCATATAGTAAAATCAGAATCGAACATTTACCCCCAATGACTATGTTCCCATTTTCAAGAAATTAGGAGTCACCACTATTGTGCGGCTGAATAATAAAACATACGAATCAAATGATTTTGTTAAAAAGGGAATTAACCATAAGGAACTTTATTTTCCAGATGGCAGTGTTCCCTCGATGGAAATACTTCATCCTTTCTTGGATTTGGCAGAAAAGGAAAAGGGTGCTATAGCTGTTCACTGCAAAGCAGGACTCGGACGCACAGGAACTTTGATTGCTTGTTACGCAATGAAACATTATTATTTTCCAGCTGCTGCTTTCATAGGATGGATCAGGATAGCTCGCCCTGGCTCAATACTAGGCCCTCAACAGAACTATTTGATATAGGCTTAGAAGAGAATGAGAGAGTAAGGTATAAATAGTCCTATTTGGAATCAAATTCGAGAGATAATCAATGAAAAAGATCTGCTGAATCGAATGAAAGTATATATTTTTAGATGAAGAGCTTAAACCTAAACGACATGAACCAAAGAGAAATTGACATAATGAAAAATGGAGAAACAGGTCAAGGTGAAAAACTCGTTGATGCGAAATTTAAGAAGTAAAATTCGAACAAAATGCCTCTTGTTAAGTAACGATCACATTCCAAAGGTAGTGAAAGTGGAAAACCTTCTCCTAAACTAGTAATTCTTTATTAATATAGCCTTCAAAGAAATGATTTTTATGAATCACTACTGTGTAGCTTGTCACAGATGCTATTCATCTTTATTCATACAATTTATTGAGGGAGTCACTTTATTTAATGCTTGATCTTCCAATTTACATCTAAAGAATATTAATAACGATCAAATAAAACACGAATCAAATTCTATCTGGCATGTGTGACATTTTTTGTAGATCCTTTGGAGGGATTATGATTTTGGGGATGTTAATTAGAATTCGAACCCTGATATTGTGGCTGTTGTTACCACTTGACTCACTTTGGTGATCCAAGGATTAGTTGCGTTCTAAATACGAATTTATATTACTGTGGTTATGCAGAATTTTTATCAAATTGGATATTAGAGTTAATTCTGTGCCTTCTTTAAGGTATGTTTAGTAGGCCATTGTGAGTTATTTGCTTCTCTCTATAATTAAATCTAGATGATGGTGTCAGTACCTTTGAATAAATCTTTTTATTTAAGAGATATTTTCTGATCTTTGTGAAGTTTGTGGGCCAGGTAGAACATCTTTCCACTAACGCTAGGTATAGTTTCCATCACAGCTTGATATACTCAAATTTATCTTTCTTGATTTGATAAGTCTATGCATGATATCTTTAACACGCTAGTTTAAGTCATTTTTAACTCTAGTACGGAACAAAATTCCAAAAAGCTAAAAACAATCGGTTTTAAAGTAAACAAAAGGTAAAGAAGATGAAAAAATGAAAACTTAAGAAAATCTAGTTTATACTTTGCCTTCGCAAAAAAATCAATCATGATTATTAAAAGCCTAAAGTAGAAAATACAGGTGAAAAGAATAAAAAATAAACCAACAATAAGAACGAGTAAAGGCTAAAAGAAACACTTGAAAGAGTATAAAAATAAACAGAAAAGGAATCTGTGTAAATAGAGTAGACCATCTTTGTTACCTGATAACAATGCTTTACTTTTTACTGACTTTATTTCAACTAAACAGTTTAATATCATTTTTGAAAAAAGCTTTTCAGTCCAAAGTAGTTGGCCATCGATATTTTAATACCTTGAGTACTCGCCTGTTACTATTTGACGATCGCTGATAGTTTTTCCTAAAGTTACTAAATAATAAAACGAATACTGCTGTCTAGTTTTTTTCTGCTATAAGGGCATCTCTAAGCACTCTTATCTCTAGGAGTAGTCCTTAATTTTTTTAATCTCTGCGTTTACTTTCTGCTTATTTTTTCTTGATTTAATCGTAAGACCTGAACAACTTGTCCTAGATCTATTTATTACTTTATTTCTATTTTTTGACTGCTTCTTTCATTATCTTAATTTTTGTTTTGAGTTTTTCAACCTTTTCTTTGTGATTTTGATTCATTTAATTATAATCAATGAACATTCTTTTAAAAATGATATCACAAATAAATCACAAAGTCTTTATTGCATAAATGATTGGTTTAGAGTTTTAGTCTTTATTTAAAGCATTTTTATACAAAGTATTTCAGAAACAATTATTTCGATTCAGATATACTAAAAGAAAACGTATAAGAATGACACTTTAACTCTAGAAATTTGGTTCTTGTCAAAATTGTTTTGAAAAATTATTATTTTTTTGCTTAGAAAATTCCATGAACTTCCAGAACATAATTCTAGTATTTAACTTTTAAAGTTAATCTAGCTTTATAGTGATAATGAGCCAGCAGCAAATATTAGCCCCTATTGGTATAGATCTTGGTTCACTGACCAGTAAAATTGCAGTAGCTAAGCGAGGAGGAGTAGAGGTCATCACAAATGAAGCTAATTTTAGATAGACACCTTGTGTTGTAGGGTATGGACCTGCAGAACGTAACATCGGATAAGCAGGTAGCATCAAGATGAAATCTAACTTCAAAGATACTGTTTCTTTCCCAAGTCGCTTCTTAGGATTACGTCCTGAAAATCCTTTCCTTCGAGCATAGAAAAAATTCTGTTCTGCTAAGTGCATTACTAAAGATGATAAAGTGGGCTTTGAAGTGAAATATCAAGGTCAAACTTAATCTCTATATCCTGAACAAATCTTTGCAGCTTATCTTAACAAACTCAAATTAATAATTCAAAAGAATAATTTTGACAATAAATAAGCAGTAATTGCTGTTCCTCCCTACTTCACACAGGCTGAAAGAAAAGCTGTTTTGGATGCTGCTAAAATTGCTGAATTAAGTGTCACTCGTTTAATCAATGAATCAACTGCTGTTGCTTTGGACTATGGTATGTTCCGTAAAAATGAGCTTGATGCCTCTAATCCAAGAAATGTTCTTTTTATTGACTTTGGACATTCTAAACTGAGTGTTTTTGCCTGTGGGTTTACAAACTCATAAATGAACGTTCTTGAACAAGATTACTGTCGTCATTTGGGATGTAGAGACATTGATTATCATCTCTACGAATTTTATAGGAATCTTTTCTAACGTACATCTGGAGGATGTGATTTGAGCTAAAATCGTAAAGCTATCATCAAGCTTATGTAAAACATCTAAAAACAACGTAAGATTTTATCAGGAAACAGTTAACATGATATGAATATCGAGTATCTAATGGAAGAAAATGATCTTCATTACACTATGAAGAGAGAGTAGTTTGAAAAAATAAGCTAACCTATTTTCAGAGCTGCTGCCTAGGTGCTTGCCAAAACAAGAGATCATCTTAAACAAAAAAATATCAATCTGCATAGTATTTAACTTGTTGGAGGAGGAACACGTATCCCTGCATTTGTTGCCCTTGTCAAATCTGTTTTTGGAGTTGAACCATCCAGAACTCTTAACTCAAGTTAATCTGTAGCAAGAGGGTGTGCTCTGATGGCTGCAATCAAAAGTCACCTCTTTAGAGTGCCTGACTATGCTTTGAACTAAAAATCTTACTATGGAATCAAATTCCATTGGAATTTTGTCGAAGGAGATAAGTTTTTAGGTTTGAACTCTTCTCTTTATCCTGAGAAACAAGGAAAATTCATTTACTAAGCAGGTGCGAAAGTACCAACTAGTAAGACTGTCAAATTCTCTAGAAAGGAGGCAATCGAAATTTTAATTGAATATGAGCCAACTGTGAATGGTTTTAACAAACATATAGGTTACTTTGTTACCAAGCCTCAAACTCCCAAAGAGTAAACATTTGGAGTTGCTTTCAAAATCAAATTTAACTATGATGGGTTAATTGTATTTGATTAATGCAATTTGATTGAAGAATGGTTTGAAGAAACTAAAATTCCTAAAAAGAAGGTTTAGTCTAAACCTGCTGATCCAGCAAAACCAGCTGAAGCACAACCTGAAAAAATGGATGAGTAATAGTTTGAAATTAAAAAAACAAAAAAAGAGAAATATTCAGCAGTTAAGTACGATAGCAATACATTCGATGCTTTTACATCCAAAGATATCGAAGCTTTCTTTACAGTAGAGTCCACTATGTTAAATCAAGACAGGCTTATTATTGAAACCTATGAAAGAAAAAATGAACTTTAGTCACTTACCTACAATTGGAAATAGAAAATTACCGGCAGTCATAGAGATTTCACTAAACCTGAATAGGCAGCTGAAATATTGAAATTTTTGTAGGAACAAAGCGAATGGCTTTATAGCTAAGGCCAAAACTCCAATAGAGGAGTATATAACTAAAGAATTACTAGTGTTAAGAATAAAATATCAGCCATTCAGAAGCGATATGAAAACTTCGAAGCAGTTATCCTCTAGTTGAAAGTTTTAGAAGATTGCATTAAATTTAATATGGATTTCTTGAATAGTTTAGTACTTTTTTTGTAATTTAGGATAAAAAGTATGAGCATATCACTCCATAATAAAGACAAGTAGGCTTTAATTTTATCGATCAAGTTCGAGCTTGGGTTGTTAATCAAAATTAAAAGCAAAGGCAGTTGGCTAAATGGGAAGAGCTTGCTATCAATGCCCACCAAATCAAAGATAAAGTTAAGGAAATAAATGATAAAGTTAAGACAATCATGAGTAAGAAAGCTCCAGTAATTCCCAAACCCGACGAGAAAAAGGATTAAACACTTAAGGAGGCGCCCAAAAAGGAAGGTGAGCCTATGGAAGCTGAGAAAAAATCAGAATAAACAGCTGAAAAGATGGATGTCGAGTGATAATTCTAGATAACTATTCTCGGTAATAATTATATTTACTAATTGATGTAAATACTAAACAGCAAAGCATACTATTTGAAAAACTATTCAACTCAGACCCGCGCAAAATCAACTAATAAACACACACGTTCGATTACAGAAGCTTCTGAGTAGAAACCAAAAAATATTCTAAATGACATAATGAGGATACGTAATATCAATAAGCTTCCGCGTTTGAATAGCTAAATACAAACTTGTTTTACAAATCTTACAAATAACAATTTTAACAAAAGGCAAACTGTCAGAATTACTAAAGACAACACTAACCTGTATTAAAAATAACGATCTATTTTAGTCAAATTATTAAAGAAGCAGAAATACAGTCATAAAAAGAAGAGATCTTTCAGCGTCAACACCGATTATGTTATAATAGAAAACCATCCGCTTGCTGACGTTCAAACCTTTGAGTTCGAGTCGATGAAACCTACAGATCGCTACTTTCATCAAATGGAAAATATAAGATTAGCCTAACGTTTGTTGCTTGCTGGGCCTTCTAATGACTTTTGTAAGAAGTATCTAAAAAAATTATATAAGCAAGAGTAGAAGTATAAATCTATCATTTCTAAACTTTCACATTCTCGCTAAAAAAAAAGACAATTATCTTCAAAGAAGAAGTTGCTCCATAGACAAAAGTGGTTGGATTGATAGCCCCTTTGTATTTCTATCATTTATCATAAATGAAAGTATATGAATCAATTCTGGGAAGATTATTATTAAATATTTAAAAATTTCAGCCTTTTTTAGTGTTCTTAAAGCAGCTGGCATTTTTAAATACATTCACTGTTTAAAGCAACTTCAATTTTTCAATACTGTGCATTTTTAAGAGCCTGTGGAGCTATCGCTCACTCATTGAGCTCTTCAATTGCTTCAACTCTTTGTCTTGAGATCTCACAAGATTATTCATTTGCTCTAGTTTTTTATTGAGTTTCTCAATTTTACTATTTTTGGTTTATCTATTTGGGTGACTCGTTTTCAACTTTTTGGATTTTAAGTTTAATGGCTGTTGGAAGTACTAATCATTGGGAAATTTTTCATTAATTTAAACGGATTCGTATAAATTCGAATCTTGCCCATTGTTGCTTTCATCCGTGGTAAAAACTTTTTGACCTATTTTCACTTTCTGCTTCCCATTCAGGTCTGTCTCTTTATTATTTTTGGGCTCTAACAGTCTCCGAGAATCGAAAAGTTTGAAATCTTTGATCGGAGGAGAGCTCTCCAAGTTTTTCCAATGTTGAGCCTTGAGAGTTTTATCACGGCGGATATTTTTTTGGCTGGAGCGAGCTGTGGGGTGTTCTCTAAAAGACATCATTACAGTTTTAATATAAATATTATTATTAAAGTAAAATCAGAAATTGCAATACATAACGGTGAACATTTAACTGTATTTTTCACTGATTTCTGCATAAATATTTGCTGTTGGACTGCGAATAAACTAATTTAATTTTGAAATATTTAGTTAAGAAAAGATATAAATCAATATTAAAATTACATACCTATTAGATCTGTCATTATGCTCTATTTAAATAAAAATCCATATTTGACTCTAAATTTTAAATGGACGAAAATAGCTAGCATAGTTATGTCTAAGGACAAGATAGAGCTGATAACAGGGATGATGATGATTCATTCTACGCTCCAGGAGATGTTAAACAAGATGACAACGACAAAAGATCTAACTCACCTCAACAGGCAAAACATAAATCTCCAAAAAATAAGAAAAAAGGAATCTTCAAGAAAAAAGAAAAGTCATCCAAAGGACTCAAAAAACCACGTAGCAAAATAGTTACTTAGAATTAAGCAAGGAGAAATAAAAATAAATGAAGATGGCCCAACTAGCAGAAGAAAAAGTCGATGGTATATTACTCAAAATGAAACATTACTATGATTAGGATATTCGCCTCTTCGAAGCTAAAAAGTTGGCATGCAAGAAGCTGAATTACCTTGAAGAATTGGGAAAATTGCTAAGAAATGTAAAATAGTAATAATTGAGATTTACATTTGCGAAAAATTTATTGAGAAAGATGGACTTAGTCTTTTTTAAAGATGGCTAGACAAAATACAAGTTGGAACAACCTTCGTTGAACCAAGTGTATCACTTCGAAAGGGGATTTTGGAAATACTATACAGTTTGACAATAAGTGGTGATAACTTATCAAAAATAAGCGAAATTCAACGTTTAGTGGCTCGTCAAAAACGCAGTCAAATTAAATAGCTTAAAGATTTAAGCGAAAAGATCATTCTGAAATGGAATCAACTATCCTATGAGGAAAGCTGAGAGAATGATAGTGAATAGTGAAAATGATGATGATAATCAAGTAAATTAAGTAATTGTTGGTTGAGACAAAAGTTTAAAGTATCACTCATTAGAAAAGTTTTGGGGTTCTATTTGCGTTGAGAGAAGTGTTGAAAGGACATAGTGATATTCGTAATTCGAAATTACTGTGTTGTAGTCTAGCTCCTCAAAAAAGCATCTTTAGAGGTCAATTAGATCTTTTCTATCTATTTTCATTATTCCTTCAAAACAATCAAACAGTCCCTCAATCTCTTAGTCATAATATAACTTATAGGCTATGATAGTGGCTACTGTCAATACCCAGGCGCTTTATTCAAACTTTACTTTTCGTTTTGTAAGGAAAGTGTAGCGTATGAAGAGACAAAGTGACAAATTGATGAGGAATGGTTGAGGTGAATCATAAATGAGAGAAATACTGGCGAGATTCATTTCCATTTGTGGTATTTCTATAGAGCGTATAGTCTTAATCGAGTTTTCTGAGATGAATTCGTCACTGAAGTCTTCACTCGAAGATGAAAAATCTTACTCCATTATAAAAATAGAGATTTTCTTTAAATTCCCTCTTACAGCTTTACCTTCATATTTTGTATCCTACTTTTCCTCTTCCCTGGTAACTTCTCCATTAAAGCAAACGCGTGATCCCATTTTCATTTTCTTAAATGAAAGTACCTTTTCATTGTGTTTTTCACTATGGGTTTTTTTCAAAGATTTGTTTTTATTTAGCACTTCAAACAGTTTGAAATAGAGTGTTTTTTTGTTTAAAAATTCTTCGAGAAACTTTAGCACCTTTTGGAACAATTCATTTTATTCTGGTCGAGTCAGATCCATTTTTTGACTATGAGCTTGAAATAGCATGACTTCTTATTCTTTTTTTCGTTATAGTTCTGGTTGGATTAACACAGATAGAGTTTTTAGAGCCTGCCTATTGAAGGGGATAATTGACATTTACTTCAGTTTGTTTCTATAATAAATGGAAGAAATATTTTGTGAAAAACGTTATAAGGGTAATAAAGGAATGACTTATCCGAAATGATCACATTATCAACCATCTATACTTCTGGCATATCTAAAATCCTTAAAAGGTTGTTATTACATTTATTTCTGCTTTTTTCTACTTTTTACATTCTTTATTTGGCAATAAATACACAAGGTGTACTTGCTTAAAAGTTATCAATTTTAGGTGGATTAAAAGATGGTTTAAAAAGTTTAAATAAATATTAAAGATCATTTTTTGATCAGTGTCTTTGGGCAACTTTAATGAGTATCTTTGGCAGCCTCAATAATCTTTCATCAATGCTAATACTGTGTTTTTGTTTCATATCCAAGCTTTGCTTCCTTATTACTTTCCTCAGTTTATTTGTGGAAAAGAGAACATTAGAAATAAGTTAGCCGTCATTGTCTAACTTTTAGAGAGACGACCTCGCAGTCTATAATTTTCTTTAATCATCAAAGGAGCATTTATTTAATCTTGTCTCCCTCTTGCGACATTGAAAAGAAGGTGTTCTAGATTCTCGGTTAGAAATATCTGCTCCAATTTATCTGGACATGATACGTGATGGGACGTATATTTGTGAGCGTGGGACGGCAAAGAAGTCGGGAGGCAGTTTTGAATTTTTAATCCTCACATTTCGTCTGAGTGCAAAACTGTAGTTGAGAGGATGGGTGAGCATGTCGTTGTCATTTATTACGGATTACATGCTTGAAATATATATTTATTTAATGGACCCATGCTTACATAAATATTTAACTAACATACCCAAGCTTGAAAATATATTAGGCTCTTTTATATAGTTGAGAGACACTAGTTAAATGCATTGCAAAGATTAAGATGATAAAAAGTCAAACTTGAATTTGTCTTAATTTTTAGTAATTTGGCTCTGTGGATTAATCAGAAAAATCTAAAATCATTTAAACATAAAACAGAGTCTACAATTTCAATTTCAAATTTTTCTGTTTCGTCTTAGTCGCTTATTCTGATAAGCCTACAAGACCTTACGAGCTTCACGTTCCAAACCTTTATACTTTTTCAGACATATCCAAATCACAAGTAAAAACATAGTCACTAAGATACCAACAATACTTGCACTTATCCCGAGATCTTCTTAGCGAGGATACTATTATTGAGTAACTCTTAGTTGTATTTGCTTACTAACTTTACATGCCTCGATATTATCCTTATTCTAAGTAGCTTCCAAATCAGCACAGCTACCATAAAGAAAGATTTTGAATGTTTTAGTAATGGCTTCTGTTGCTTTTACTTCAAGAGAAGCTGGTTTTTCTATCAATTTGTACTTATTAATATCACCAGCCTCAATAGTATAAATATAATTTTCAGTGTTTTTTCTAACCAAAGTGAAAGTCTAAAGTCCCGGTAGTGCAAGTTGACTCTAAGTTTCAAGTGTTTCAGGAAGTCTATTCTTCTTAGTATTCCAAAAAACTTTGAGACTTTTAGATGAGAAAGCCAAGAAGTAGGAGTCAGTGACGTGTAGATCGTTGAGGTAACTTTATTGAAATATGGGTTATACTTTATGATAGGTAAATCCTTTGTTTAATTTCTTTTCTTCACGATACACTTAGATGATTGATGAATGTCCTTGATTTTGGCAAAGCATTACAATATGATTTTGCTCTATTGTGTCGAAAGATTAACACATGAGATGCTTGACAATCACTTTCGCAACTTTTTTGTTAACATTAAATTCAACTAATCCAGTATAAGCATCTAGAACATAAATGATTCGATCCTTTTAGTAGAAATTCAGATTTAAATCCACAACATAACTCACCTTCTCCTGCAATCCAATATCGTTTCCTGAGTATTTACTTACGATTTAGATTTTCTTGTCTTTCTAGTTGAGTTTGTAGTGAGTTAATCCCTTCATAAATTCAGCTGCGAAGAACTATAAATCATTTAGTTATTGCATATGAATAATAGTCGAAAGATCAGGAAGTGAGTAGTCCTAATAGTCGAGTTGATTGAGTAAGTAGACTGTTTTTTTATTGTAAACCACCAAAATGCCTCTACTTCCTAACTTGTACATTTTGAATTGATCAAAACGACCTAAATTCTAAAGGTAGTATCGATTTTTTACAACAAATCCGTTTGAAGTTTACTCAACGATTATGATGACATTGGGTGCGAAGAATACCATTAAGTAGCCTTAAAATACAAGCAAGTGACGATGTTTATAGCTGGTTGGTGATCTCAGTTACTAAAGTACAGTAATATTTGATCCTTCGTTTTTGAGGGAGTAGGTCTTTTCTGCTTAGGCGACTATTCTTGTGGGTTTGAAATCAAGATACTGTTTGTTGGCATCGAGCTGTGTTTCTATTTTGAAGCATTTTTGGAAAGGTATTGATAATTTTACGGGTTGGTTGACATATGCAGTTGCTATTTATTTCTACTCGACGGGTATTTCCTTGATTACATGATTCTTGATTATGTTTAGTAATATGCATATGAGAATGATTTTGAAAAGCAGAGATCTGTTTATATTAAGCATTTGTTCAAACATTATAAACTAAATTCAAAAATATCTAACCTTTTTGTCCTAACATTAATAAACCAACTCTTCATAAAATTAGCTTAACTCTCATCAACAGACCTTTAAATTTTATTTTCTTAGTTTATCTTTTTCTTAATGGAATCATATATGTTACTCAACTATCTTATTATTTTTATGGCAATGTAATTTAACAGCACACGTTTTAACCTAAATCATATTCTAATATCATCATGAGAAAAATCGTTCTCTTCATCTTCGCCCTCATAGCATTACACGTTGTAGCCCAGTAATCTGAAGACGCACAATACTTGCAAATGCGACGCACAGCCTGTGTCATTCTCTCCAGAATGCACTCCAACCAAGAAAAATCCACCATTGAGGAAGTCATCCAAGGTCTATAACCTAACGATCAACAGCGATACATAAACAAATTGTATGCAGTAGCAGTCGAGAAATGTGAAGGATAGATCACTCAACAAGAAGTTCAATCAGTACTAGTTTTTCTATCTAGTTCTACGTATAAACCCAAGACTTCAATCCTGCCAGTCTTTTCCCTCTCCTCGATGGCATGAACTATAGAGAGGTAGTCAACGATCTTACCACAACTAAAGAGCAAGATCAAATCACAAAATTCATTAAAAAGTTTGATGAGGAAAACCAGATTAGATAGGAAGAAAGAAAAGCTAAAAAGTAACAAGAAACAGGAGGAGCTGAGTAGAAATATGAGATGAAACTTTTGGGTATTTCCATCAAAGATCTGTCATCTGGTGCAAAGTTGACCTATGTTATAATTTTCGCTGCTTTGGTGATTGCAGCCCTTTACTATGGATTGAGCAGCTTAGACGAAAAGAAGTCGGTCAAAGGCAACAAGCGTAGGTCACCCAAAAAGGACAAGAAATAATCAGCAGGTAAAACTAAAAGTGCTTGATTTCTTTATACATATAGATGTAAATAGCATCAATGATATCTGGTATCTTATGAAGCAGGTTTTATTTTGTTTGATATTGAGTTAGTTCTTGCTGTTGTGAAATACTTCATTTATTCGTCCAGAGAAGAGAATAATTTAATGCTAGTCAATATTTAGTTTATCATGTGTAAATATGTTTGATTACCCACAATAATTATATTGACTTACTCATGCTTTCTTTTCACAACAGAGAAGACCATTAGAAAAAAGAGTCACTTCATTAGATGACGATTCAAAAGGCAGCCAACCTGAAATGTCAGACCAACCAAAAATTAAAAAAAATACAGTTTAGAGAGAACAGATCATTTAATATCTCTCACCAATAGTACAATAGTCTGTAAAGAGGAGTGCCAGATCTACCTGAAATATCGAGAAGACAGAGTGATACGATAGAGGTGGAGAAGGATCACGAAATTTACTTCAATCGCAACAAAAAGTACAACTACATGAAAAAAATCATAGACAAGTACTTTGAATAAACTAAAGGAGAGAAGTTTTATAGTAGAAGCAAATATAACTCAGAAGAACACACCAAAACCAACATCTTCAGAACCATTGGAACCATAGGCTCAACCAAAAATAATAACAAAGCTAATATCGAAGAGAGGAGAGTCAATCCAAGAAGATTGATAGAGTTGGGCAGAAAAACTAAGCATAAAGTTGAGAACTAAGAAGAAGACGATTTGAATAGTACTTTATCTCATAGTAGACTTATCTAAAACAACCAGTAAGAGACAGAAATAGGCAGGAATCTTTCTTTTTCGACTAAATCCAACTATAATCTGTTGCCCACCATCGATTAAATGTATTAGGATAAAGACTAAAACGTTAGTTTGATGAGATATGAAAGTATTTCCTACATCAATGACAGTCAAGCAGAACAAGTCAAAGAAACAAAATTTAAGCTATTGGAAAACTAGATCTATAGTATTGAACTTGTTTTGAAAAATAACATACCAAGTCATAAAATCAAAACTTATAAATAAAAAGGTCCAA
>Ga0194117_10003409_pt1 | contig 15992 bp, 15 predicted proteins | sample TA2MahsurfametaG_FD_160579 | JGI IMG/M metagenome (GOLD analysis project Ga0194117, IMG submission 160579) | Freshwater microbial communities from Lake Tanganyika, Tanzania - TA2015009 Mahale N1 surface | ecosystem: Environmental > Aquatic > Freshwater > Lake | place: Tanzania: Lake Tanganyika...
ATTCACAAGCTGCCCTATTTTGCGGCAAAGGACAGCTTGCGAAGTGCGAGATGTTCACTTCCGGTTACCGAAACCGCAGCAGCAGAAGTACTCTCGTTGCCGGTGCACCCCAAGCTTTCTGGTCGAGATCTTCGAAAGATTGTCAATGTCATTAATTCCTTAGAGATGATGAAGGCATGAAAAAGCACCGTGTTGGAGTGATTGGCACGGGATCAATGGGGCGGAGTCATATTCGTGTGCTCGCTGGCCTAGAGGAATTCGATGTCGTCGCGGTATGCGACTCTGATGCAAGTAAGGCGATTTCGGGGCCATGGCTTTCAATGTATGACTATCGCGAGATGAAAAACCAAGAACTCGACTACTGCGTCGTCGCAACACCCACAATTAGTCACGAGCAAATCTGTCTTGATCTAATCGAGTCTGGGCATTCGATCCTTGTAGAGAAGCCTCTGAGCTACAGCGTGGAGTCAGCTCTGAGGATTTGTCATGCCCAAGCTGCAAATAACTCGAACATGGCAGTGGGAATGATAGAGCGATTCAACGGCACGTCCCAAGAGGCGAAACGAATCATCGCCTCGGGATTGGCCGGCAAGTTACTCCGAGTTGCGACACGGAGAGTTGGACCGGCACCGCGCCGCGAGACGGGGGTGGGAGTGGTCCTTGATTTGTGCACCCATGACCTTGACTTGGTCACGTGGATCACCGATGACAGAGTTGCCACGATTGCAGCGCAGTTGATTTCAGGTGTGAAGACAAAGCATGACGACTTTGCGTTGATGACAGGTTCAATGGCCTCAGGGACACTCGTTCAGATTGAAGCGTCATGGCTGTCACCAATCAAAGAGCGGTCAATTGAATTGCTGTTTGAGAACGGTCTAGCTCAACTAGATCTGTTGACAGGAGAAGTGAGATTTATTGAACAGATAGATGCCGAGGTCGGGTGGCCCGCTGGATTAGAGATGCTTGGTTCAGCAAATTTCAGGAGTGAAACATCCAGAGTTAAAACTGTGGAGCCGCTTGTCGCTGAGCATCTTGCACTTGGAACAGCAGTCCAGCTGGGCGACTGGTCTCAATTGCCAAGTACCGCAGAAGCCGTCATGGTGCTCGAAGTGATTGAGTCGATCAGGAGATAACTGAGCATAGGCATCTGCCTCAACAAGTGTGGTCGTCACGGTGTCGGCACACCTGGCCAGATCCCGTGGGTTGTGGTGCGCTCTTCAAGTTTTCTGCCCACGGCTTGGATTTGGCCAAGGGGATCAATGATGACAATCTCTATCGCTAAAGTCCCAATTAGATGAATGTTACGTTTCGTGGTGCGAGGGTCTTGAGATTTTCGCCACATGTAAATCGTTGGGCGCTCCGCGGAGCTCTGGAGTGTCCGGGCCGTCTCCAACTTGAGACCGTGATGTTGAATCACTAATCACGTACGGGGAACTTACTCTCATTTCTTCGTCGTTTGAGAAGGTGTGGGTCGACGAGGATGAGACCAATGAGCTCAATCAAACTACGAAGAATTGAGCGAACCGAGAAGGTTTTGGATGTGCCAGAGATACGCGGATGAACTGCAATATCTACGTTCTCAATTGCCTGAGTCACCCTTTGAATTCGAATAAGAAATTCAAGATTCGCAATTGCCCGCTTGGTGAGCGGTATGTTCGCCAAGAACAATGAGCGTCGCATTATGAAAAGCCCTGTTTGGTGTCGGACATTGCAGCCGAATAACAGTCGACTTAGCGAGAAGACGGCGAAACTAAGGATGTCTCTCCCGATTTGATTGCGATGCAGCCTCTTGAAGAGTACGACTTCTGGGCGATTCGTTCTTGCAATCTCGCGAACTATGTCTTTCAAATCAATTTCTTGGTCGATCGGAACCCAACAAACCTCTTCGGCCGACGCAGTGATGACCCCTGTCGTAATGGCTGCACCGAGACCCTGATTGACGTGGTGACGTACGATACGGAACACTCTCGAAGTTCCGAGGATTAATTCTAACTGTACCCAAGTCGAATCTTGACTACCGTCATCCACGAAGACAACTTCGGTGAAAGCCTCGTGTAGTCCCTGCGCGGTGAGATTCTCAACAAATGAGGCCACAAGTTCGGACTCATTGAACACGGGAACTATTAGCGCTATGGATTTAGGCATAAGCCCTCATCGTAATGCTGTCGATCGATACACAGTAATCTAATTATGGTGAGTAAATGTGCTTATCCCTCGGCTTCCTAAAGCTCCGGGGACCTGAGGTTGTCAACTTATCGCTAGAGGCAATCCATGAAACTTGAAAACAAAAAAATACTAGTGATAGGCGGCGCAGGTTTCATCGGAAGCCATGTGGTCAAAGAGCTGCTTGCAGAAGACGTCGCAAGTGTGACCATCTACGACAACTTCACGCGTGGCAAAGTTGCCAATATAAACGAATCGCTTGCCGATTCACGCTGTCAAGTCTTCCCAGATGGTGGGGATGTACGCGATACGGATGTTTTGCGCAGAGCCATGGCCGGCATGGACGGAGTTATTCACCTTGCTGCAATGTGGCTACTGCACTGCAAGGACTACCCACGAACAGCGTTTGATGTCAACATCGGAGGCACATTTAATGTGCTGGAAGCGTGTGTACAAAGTGGAGTCAAACGCCTGGTTTATTCCTCCTCGGCATCGGTCTACGGAGATGCAGTTGATGTGCCGATGACCGAAAATCACCCGTTCAATAACCGCAACTTCTACGGTGCAACAAAGATCGCAGGTGAAGCCATGTGTCGAGCCTTTCACGATCGGTACGGGCTGAGTTATGTCGGATTGCGCTATATGAACGTCTATGGACCACATCAAGATCAGACGGCTGCGTATACCAGTGTCATACCAATCATGCTCAACAAGATTGACGCAAATGAGACACCTGTCATCAATGGTGACGGAACCCAGGCGTATGACTTCATTACGGCGCGCGACGCTGCACGATGCAACGTGCTGGCTCTCCGAGCCGAGGCCGTCGACGAGTTTTACAACGTTGGAACCGGTGTACAAACAAGCATCAAACAGCTCTGCGACTTGATTCTCAAACTTCGCGATTCGAAGCTTTCGGTTACGTACAACCCGTACAGTGCGGAAGATGCCCGAAGACTCGTGCAAAACAGAATTGGTTCACCCGAAAAGGCATCATCAGACCTTGGTTTCATGTATGAAGACGATTTGGAGACTGGCCTGAGCAATCTCATTGAATGGCGTCGGCAGAACTTAAGGCGGCAGTAGGTGGCTGAGCGGAACATTGCGATTTCGCTACCGAACACAGGCGACGATGAGTGGAATGCGCTGCGCGGGCCGTTGACGTCAGGTTGGCTGACGCAAGGTCCGAAAGTGGCGGAGTTTGAACGCCAGTTTGCTGAGATACACCATGCAAAACACGCACTTGCCACCACGAGTTGTACGACTGGCCTGCACCTTGTATTGGCGGCTCTTGGAATTGGTCCTGGTGACGAAGTCATTGTGCCTGCATTTACCTGGGTTTCGACTGCCAACGTCGTGTTGTACTGCGGGGCTACTCCAGTGCTTGCTGACATAGACCCCACGACGTTTAATGTTCGGTCCGATGACATTGCTCACCGGGTTACAGAGAGAACCAAGGCGGTGATTGTCGTACACCTCTTTGGTCTGTGTGCAGACATGGACTCAATTCGCAAAGCAGTTCCACAGCACATACCCATTGTCGAGGATTGTGCGTGTGCCGCCGGTGCGACATACAACGGCAAATCAGCTGGCACTCTCGGTATCGCTGGAGTCTTCTCGTTCCACCCTCGAAAGTCGATAACTACAGGCGAAGGTGGAATGGTCACCACCAACGACTCTTCACTTGCTGAGTTATGTGACCAACTCCGAAACCACGGAGCCTCAGTCTCGGAAGAGATACGGCATCGTGGACCAAAACCGTACCTACTCCCTGACTTCAATCATCTCGGTTTCAACTATCGAATGACCGATCTACAGGGTGCAGTCGGGCTCGTGCAGTTGACGAAGCTTCGTACATTCATCGCCGAGCGCGAGAAGTGGGCATGCTTCTATGCAGAAAAGCTTTCCTCCCTGTCCTGGTTGCGTATGCCAGTATTCCCGGAGAATGGTCAGCATGCCTGGCAGTCATTCGTCACCATGGTTGATCCCGCCTCAGCACCAGCTCCCCGCAATGTCATCATGGAGCGACTGCAAAGTGCGGGAATCGCTACTCGCCCAGGTACACACGCTGTACACATGCTGAACTACTACAGCGAACGCTTTGGATTTAGGCCATCTGACTATCCGGGTGCCCACGCAAGCAACGACAATTCGATGGCCATTCCATTGCACAACCGCATGACCGCTGTTGACTACGAATATGTCGTCAGCACACTTCTGAGCATCTGAAATGTGCGGCATCGCTGGAGTACTGAACTTCGATGGTTCACCGGTCGATCCTCGAGCACTCAAGCGAATGACCGATGCGATAGCACATCGGGGGCCCGACGGTGAAGGGTGGTATCACGACAAAGGAGTTGGCCTAGGGCATCGTCGACTAGCAATCATCGATTTATCGGAAGCCGGCCGGCAGCCAATGATCACTGAAGATGGCAGGTATGCACTGATCTATAACGGCGAGATCTACAACTTCAGAGAAATTCGGCGCGAACTCGAAGAACTTGGCTACAAGTTTCGCTCAAACACCGACTCTGAAGTCCTCCTGAACTCCTGGGCGGAGTGGGGCCGAGACAGCCTCCACAAATTCAACGGCATGTTTGCTTTTGCAGTGTGGGATTCCGTAGAGCACGTTCTTCATCTTGCGCGAGATCGCTATGGCATCAAGCCCCTCTACATTCGCAAGTTGGCCGATCGCTTGTCATTTGCGTCCGAACAGCGCGGCATTCTGGCAGAGCGGGGGGAGCGAGGTGAGATTGATGAGGAGGGTCTCCTCGAGTACTTTACGTTTCAGAACATCTTCACTGATCGCACGCTCACTAAGGGAATACGGATGGTTTCAGCTGGCACTGTGTTGTCAATCACTTCGGCTGGCAGTTCATCGTCGTGGCGGTATTGGGATTATTACTTCACTGAGCCTGACAAGCCAGTTGATGAATTGGAGTACCGCGAAGAACTTCACCGTCTTCTTCATCGGGCGGTCGAGCGTCAACTTGTGTCAGACGTTGAGATCGGCTCCTATCTGTCAGGAGGAATTGACTCCGGAACCATAACTGCGATTAGCGCCAAGTCACTTCCTTTTCTCAAGACATTTACATGCGGATTTGATTTGTCTTCGGCTTCAGGTAGGGAGTTGGGTTTTGACGAGCGAGTTGCAGCAGAGGCGATGTCGGCACTATTCAAAACGGAGCACTACGAGATTGTTCTCAACTCATCAGATATGGAGCGCTGCCTCGACGCCGTAGTTCGACAAATCGAAGAGCCACGAGTTGGGCAGAGCTATCCAAACTTTCTTGTTGCTCGCCTCGCAAGCAAGTTCGTCAAAGTAGTTCTTTCAGGTGCCGGCGGAGATGAACTGTTTGGCGGATACCCATGGCGCTACTATCGTGCAGATTCGTCATCAAACTTCGAAACATTTATTGATGAGTACTACAGCTATTGGCACAGGTTGGTGGGCAACCAACAACTCCGTCGCTTGTTTGCGCCGATTTGGTCGCAAGTCTCTCATGTCCGGACTAAGGATATCTTTCGTGATGTCTTTCTCCAGCATGAAAACAAGTTAGAGACCCGCGAAGACTATGTGAATCATTGTCTGTATTTTGAGGCTCGTACGTTTTTGCATGGCTTACTCGTAGTTGAAGACAAACTCAGCATGGCTCACGGTCTTGAGACCCGAGTACCTCTACTCGACAACGATCTGGTTAACTTCGCTATGACGTGTCCGGTCAGTCTGAAGGTACGGAATCTAAATGCAGGGACTCGCGTGGACGAGAATCTTCCTGGGAATAAGCGCGAAGCGTATTTTGCAAAATCACAAGACGGAAAGAGCATTCTTCGTGAAGTAATGTCACGCAACATCCCTGAAGTAGTTACTAAAGCAAAGAAACAAGGTTTCTCATCGCCCGACGCATCCTGGTTCCGGCAAGAAAGTAGTGATTTTGTGGATCAACAACTTGGCAGTCCAGACTCTCTGATGTATGAGTATCTCGACTTCGATGAGACGCAGTCCCTAATCATCGAGCATCGCTCTGGAATAACCAATAGACGATTGTTGCTGTGGTCACTCCTTAGCCTAAGTGTATTGCAGAGAACGTAGCGGAAGGTGCGCATATTCTTTGTCGGCTCGACACAGCTTGGGCATGCATGTTTAAGGATTCTCAATGACCAACCGAATGTCGAGATCTGTGGCGTACTAACTGCGCCGTCAGTATTCAAGATTTCGTATGCTCCTGAGGGCGTGAAGAACATCCTGCACTGTGATTTTGCTCCGCTCGCCAAGGAAATTGGTTGTCCGCTGGTGAACCTTGACTCCAAGATGACGTCAGCAGATCTGATTAACGAGATTGAATCAGCAAAGCCTGACCTGGTTTTAGTCATTGGGTGGCACCACATGATTCCCAAATCTTGGCTTGCTCGCTGGCCAACGTTCGGCGTTCACGCATCGTTGCTCCCGCGCTATGCCGGCGGGGCTCCCTTGGTTTGGGCAATCATCGAGGGTCAGAAAAAGGTGGGGGTTACTCTCTTTCAACTCGATGATGGCGTTGATAGCGGACCGATTGTTAATCAATACGCTATTGGAGTCCGAAGCAACGACGATATTGCCTCAATTCTGGCGCGGGTGGAGGTGCACACGATGCAGCTAATTAAAGAGGAAGTCCCCCACTTGCTGTCAGCAGACTCTCAACGAGTCCCCCAGAACCTAGCTGGGCGCACCATTTACCCGCAGAGGAAACCTAGTGACGGGCAGATTGACGCGCCGATGTCCGTTCGCAAAATTCGGAATTTCGTACGAGCACAAACCCATCCATATCCCGGTGCTTTTCTAGAGAAAGACGGAGTCCGTACCACGATTTGGAAGTTGGGGCGATCAAAATTTACTTTGAAGCGCAAGACCGGACTGTATCGACACGGCAAAGTTCTGTATCTCGGCTTGGGGCGTCGCTCACTTGAGATTGTTAGGTATTCCCACATGCCTTTGAACACAATGAAAGAGTCTGAATGACGGCCTGGGGAAGAGTCAGTGAAATCAACCCAAGAATCGAAGAAACTTGGAAGTCAAGATTCTTCCTGACAATTGATGTTGACTGGGCAGCTGATTTTGTAATTAAGTACTGCAAAAGTTTCATTGAAGATTTGGGAATTCCTTCGACATGGTTTCTGACGCATGAAAGCCAAGAACTGTCATCACTGACTCATCAAGGAATTGAACGTGGAACCCACTGCAACTTCTTGCCGAGTTTTGTCAGGTAGCATAATGCGACAGGTAGTGAAGTCATTGTGCGAAGCGCAAGAGAGTTAGTTCCAGAAGCAGTTTCGTTTCGCAATCACTCACTTGTTCAGTCCTCGCGTTTGCTCGATCAGTTTGCAGAGCAGGGATTTACTCACGAATGTAATCTTCTTCTGCCGTACATACCTATAGCGTCCTTAGCCCCTTGGAAACACTGGAACGGACTAATTTGGGTACCACACTGTTGGGAGGATGACGTTTGGGTGTTGGGAGGCTGCCAAGATCTCGTTTCTCTGCTGAGGCGTGAGCACGGAGGATTGGTTGTGATTGACGTGCATCCAATTCATCTATATATGAAGACCTCGGACTGGCTTTCTTACGAGAAGTGTAAGGGGGCAATCTCTGATCGGGAGCAACTTGAAGTGATCCGAACCAGCAATACAGGTTTTGGTGTTCGAGATGCACTGGAGAGTGCTTGGGAGAACTTAAGTTGAAGTTTCTCATTCTCGGTCGCTCCGAATTCTTGTACGAATCAGTTGTGGCGATGGAAACTGCTGGTCACGAGGCTGTTGGAATTTGTACAGCAAGATCTGCGCCTGAATATAGAAGAGATGAAGCCGATTTTGAAAAGCTAGCTCTTGAGCGTGGCATACCTTTCTTGGTTTCCTCGTCCACGAAGAGGATCGTTTCGTGGCTCAAAACAAACTTTATTCATGCGGACGTAGCAGTAAGTGTAAATTTCCCCATGATAATTGGTCAGAACATAACTGAGATTTTTAAGCATGGAATCTTGAACGCACACGGAGGTGATTTGCCAAGATATCGCGGAAATGCGTGTCAAGCATGGGCAATCGTGCAAGGAGAGTCTCATGTTGCAGTTTGCGTACACCGAATGGTTCCAGATCGTGTAGATGAGGGAGACATTCTGGGCCGACGGTACTTTCCATTGTTGCCCGAGAGCAAGATTGGAGACGTCTATCGTTGGATGGGAGAAGTTATTCCGGAGATGTTCGCGGAAGTATTGAACGAGCTTGAAAGAGACTCACATTTCATTCTTGAGAGACAATCTGAAGATCCACGAGACTCATTACGTTGTTTTCCAAGGCGACCTGAAGATGGACGAATCAGCTGGAACCTTAAGCCTATTGAGATTGTGCGTCTGGTCAATGCGAGCGGACCGCCCTATGCCGGCGCCTACTGCGAGATTAACAACAGACGCGTGATTGTGCTGACTGCATCGATAGCACAATACCTAACTCCATTCTTGGCGGTACCGGGTCAGGTGATAGCTCTAACTAAAGATTCGGTGACTGTCGCATGTAAAGAGGGCGCAGTTGAAATCCAAGAAGCACAATTCGAGGACGGAACGGCTCTGCGAGAGCACATCAAAAATATTCGTACAAGACTCACCTGAGAAATCTAGGTCACCAAAGCGATGAAATAGTCGCTGACGATGGTACATATAATCTTCAATAACCCAATCCGATTGGAACATGTGCTAACAGAATGATTGAAGACAATGACAGTGCTGGATATTCGGACTTCACGGAAACTGTATATGCGTCTCTCATTCAACAGGCAAAGTTGAACTACAAATTCGTAAGATTCTCAGATGTTCCAATGGCCGAACGCTGTATTTTTTGGCGACACGACATTGATTTTTCCCCTAATCGCGCACTTCGGCTAGCGGCAATTGAATCGGAGTTGACTTCGATAGCAACTTATTTCATCCATATTCAATCTAGTTTTTACAATATTTTTGAGCCGAGTCAAACCGAAATTGTAAGGAAAATCACTGCTCTCGGGCACCGAATCGGACTTCATTTTGATGCGACATATCACTCAATTGGTAGTGAGACTCAACTCGAGGAAAGAATTAGTGACGAAGCCAAGATTCTTGAGAGGTACTTTGACTGTCCCGTCGATGCTTTTAGTTTTCATAATCCATCTGTGCAGCATTTGTCCTGGCGACGAGATCAATACGCTGGTATCGTAAATTGCTATTCAGAAACATTCGCGAATCATGTTGGTTATTGCTCGGACTCAAACGGATATTGGCGACATCGACGATTGATTGAAGTCGTTACAGAGGCTAAAGATAGGCATCTCCAGGTTCTTACTCATCCTGAGCATTGGCAGGCGGAGCCAATGTCACCGCGCGCCCGCATATTCAGATGTGTACGCGGGCGTGCGAGTAGCACAATGCAGCAGTATGACGCAACGCTGAGGTCCCACGGACGGATGAACTTAACTGATATGCCATTGGAGCTTCAAGTGTTGCTCCAAATCTCTTATCAAAGATTCGATTACGTAGACTTCTTGTGGAACTCAGATCGCCTTCACGCCCTACTTGGTGAACTCGTAGCGGAACTCGACAATATACTTGGTGGAGAAAACCGAGCCGGTTCTGCTGAGAGCATGACGTATCGAGCCGACATTCAGACTGCCCGAAACCTATTGACGATGCCACAATCTGCCAACGAGGGAGTTGGGACAGCATTGAAGAATCAATGCCAAAGAATCGCTACGCAGATCATCAAGATTGTCGAACATGATTGAGTGGGTGTGATGAAGTGTGATACATCACTCTGCTTGATTGGCCATGATCTCACTATGAGAAGTGGAAGTTCTGTAATTTCATGCTGGTAGCTATTCACCAACCAACCTTTTTACCTTGGCTCGGTTTCCTTCATAAGTTGATTCAAAGCGATGTATTTGTTGTCTTGGATGATGTTCAGATTCAAAAAACGGGGAGCAGTTGGGTAAATCGAACGCAGATTCTTGCTGCAGGCAAGCCGCGGTGGCTTACAATTCCGATCAATCGCGTCAATGGAGTTCAGCAGATTCGGCTGACGTCTATACCCGAAGGTGCAGACTGGTGCAAGAGGCATCGTAATCTACTGCATGAGGCATATCGACAGGCTCCGTACTATAAGGCTCTGAGTGACTTCTTGGATGAACTGTACGAGAATGCAGGGAATTCCCTCCTCGAATTCAACCTGAGTGCGATTCGGGCAATTCTTGATCTTCTTGGACTTTCCGACGCACGAAAGCTCGTGATGGCATCTTCACTCGCCGTCGATTTGCAAGGCACCAATCGACTGATTGAGCTTGTCAAGCGAGTAGGTGGTGATTCGTATCTCTGCGGGAGTGGCTCAGCCGGTTATCTGGAGCCGAGAGTGTTTGAGGAGGAATCCGTGAAGTTGGTTTGGCAGAAGTTCGCTGAGGTTAACCGCAATCAACTCGGAACTTCCACCTTTATAAACGGCCTCTCCATTATTGACTCTTTGATGATGACAGGTTTGGATCAGACATTGAACTACCTCGGACCCGTAAAGACTTGACTCGCGTACGGAACACTGACCCTCTCGACAGTTCGAACAAAAGTCGGCAGGATATAGAATAGGGCGAGAATGGGCGGTGGCAGTGCTTCTCGCGTGCAACTAAGGTCTGTTTCCAGTCAGGACTACGAACCACTTTTTCAGTGGGTCAATGATCGCAACACTCGAATTCAAAGCGGTCCCTTTAAGCCGGTGTCGTGGGTGGAACATATGGAATGGATTGAACGCGTAACTCACGCGAAAGACTGCGAACTGCTAATCATCGCTAATCGTGATGATGGGTTTGCAATCGGTCACATATTACTTACAGAACTCTCTAGGGTTCATCGAAGTTGTTCCCTGTCTATCCGCATTGGCAGCGAAGACCATCGAAACAAAGGAATCGGAACCGAGGCCATGGCGTTACTGCTCAACTATGCCTGGCGTGATTTGGGTTTGAATCGACTTCAACTCACTGTTCGGTCTGATAACGAACGCGCGAGGCGCAGTTATCTTAAGTCAGGCTTTCGTACAGAAGGCAAGATGCGTGAGGCAGTTTTTATTGATGGTGACTTCCGAACACTTGAGTTAATGGCAATCCTGCGATCAGATGTGAGCATCGCCTGACAGGCTTCATGTCTAACTTTACTTTCATAATGTATCAGTGACGGCTTCAGTTGCATTCGATCTGAAAGTGGGAAAGTTGAAGAAACGTGTTGAAATCTCACGCAAATTCAGGAGTTGATCGATTCATAAACCGCAAAGCATTGTCCGGCTTGCTCGATGAGTCACCATCAGTTTCCGCTAAGAGGAGACTTCTACTGTGGTCCAAGTCCGTTTTGGACAACTCGCTTCGTCAGTTTGGCACATGAGTACATCGGGTCGGGTATTGCGGATTCTTCGCCGACTTCTTGATCGCGAGTGGAGGGAAACAGCGGAACGATGGTCAAGAAGTCTCCCAACTGGAGAGTACTTCAACGACCGCTGGAATCGTGCGGAAACTCTTGAATTGGGTGATGGTGCCTCAATCTACGACTCGAGTGCTGTACTCGGGGATGTGAAAGTTGAATCGCATACCTGGATCGGCCCGTTTGTCGTGCTGGACGGCTCCGGTGGGTTGCGAATTGGACAGCATTGTTCGATTTCAGCTGGAGTGCAAATCTATTCTCACAATACTGTGAGGTGGGCAACATCGGATGGGAGAGACAAGATTGAACGTGCGCCGACACTCATCGGTTCAAATGTTGATATCGGTTCAAACTCTGGAATTGCCTTGGCGTGCGCATTGGTGAGGGCGCAGTGATCAAAACCAATAGTTTCGTCAACTCAGATACTCCAGCCAATTGTCGTGCGTGGGGCAATCCTTGCCAGATCCAGTCGGGCTAGGCCTGCATCAGATCCTGATTACTTGAATTGACTTTGAGAACTGAGCGAGTCGACGGCTTCGCCCATTCAAGACAGTTCGCAGATTTGGAAGTTCCGAAAACGTGCGATCTTCGTATGCTTGGTGGTCGGCCTGTAACACAACTACCGAGACGTCCTCATTTTGGCCTACGGAGGGAAGTCCGAGATCAGAGAGTTCTTCTGGTGAATAGTAAGGATCAGTTACCCAACAATTTGCTCCGCGTCTCCGAAGGGCATCGACTACAGCGAATACACCCGAGAAGGCGGTCTCTCTAACATCTCCGCGATACGACGCTCCAAGAACTAATACAGTCTCGCCTTTAAGCGAGCCATGCGCATCCTCAAGCATCTGAATGTAGTGCTCAGGCATTGACCAATTCGTCTCTCGAGCAACGCGGACCACTTCGGCTGTCGGGTCATTCCAGAGGTACATCTGCGGGTAGATCGGGATGCAATGTCCTCCTACGGCAATGCCCGGCTGGTGGATGTGGCTGAAAGGCTGTGAGTTGCAGGCCTCAATCACAGCTTGAACGTCAATACTGTTTCTGCTGGCGAACTTAGCGAATTGGTTTGCGAGTGCAATGTTCACGTCACGATACGTAGTTTCGGCAAGTTTGGCGAGTTCGGCTGCTTCGCAGGTTCCAAGATCCCACACTCCATTCGCCCTTGCGAGGTCGTTGCGTTCGTCGAAATCAAGGATGCTGGTATAAAAGTCATGTCCGCGCTGGCTACAACGTGCGGTTACGCCACCCACCAGTTTCGGGTAGCGGCGTAAGTCAGCGAATACTCGGCCAGTTAGTACTCGTTCGGGGCTGAAGACAACGTTGAAATCTGAACCTACGACAAGCCCACTTTCGCTCGAAAGAGCGGTAGCAAATCTCTTGCGCGTCGTTCCGACTGGAACCGTTGTCTCATAGGAAACGAGCGCGCCGTTGGAGAGGCCTCGGCCCACCGCCAGAGTTGCTGCGTCCATCGATGCGAAGTCGGGAACGCCCGAGTCGTCGACGTACAACGGCACCACGATGATAACCTCGCTCGCCTCACGAATAGCATCCGATGTATCCGTCGTTGCTCGAAGTTGTCCCGCTCGGACGACGTCGGCTAGGCGTCGCGCTAGGTCGAATTCACCCGGAAACGGTTCTTTCCCATGATTGACGAGCTCGACCGTCTGTTGATTGATGTCCACTCCGACGACACTGCGACCCTTTCCGGCAATCTGCACGGCGAGAGGTAAGCCGATCTTCCCAAGACCCACAACGACTACTGATCTCATCCCATGCCTCGATTGGCTAGGAACCGTCGTATGTCGTACGAGACTGAAGCTAGATTCAGAACTATGTCCGAGAATCTAGTGATTCGCGATGTCAACTTGCGCTTGATCGCTGCGGCGGCGGTTGTCATTCCTTGGTTTGCGGTGCGCAAGGATATCCTCGGCGCCCCGAGCGGAACCACCGTGCTACTCGAGTGGCTGGGGCTCATTGCGTTGACCGTAGGTCTCTATTTTCTTAGGAGACAGGGTCCAGTTCGGATGGCTGTGCCGACTGCCCTCGCGTTAACTGCCTTGATCGTGCGCTCGATTATCGACACACAGGGGTTCAACGCAATCGCCCAAACCTATCCCGAGTACTGGTGGGGGTTTGGGAGCCGAGTTCTAGTAGCCACATTGATTCTTGCTCTTATGGCCGTCGGGTTACAGGTCTCTTCGGGCGAGCTGCTCCCGCAAAATGGTACGCGAGCACGAACTATTATCCGGAGTCTCAAGACAATCATCAGTCTTGGCGTGATTGGCTGGACCTTACCGTCAATATTGCAGCCGATGGATGCGTGGTTAAATCTTGGAGACTCAACCGAGAAAGTACTTGATGAGTTGACCGGATGGACAGTAGGGAATATTCCGGGCGTGCACACCTCATGGCTGCACAATTCGTTGCTTGGACTGCCACTCCTGCCCCTGAGCTTTGTCGAAGGTTTCGGTGCCGCCAAGGTGATAATCGTCGTCCTGTATGTGAATGCTTTAGTGCTGATCATTCCCATATTGATGGGCACTGTGATATCGAGAGTTGTGCCCCAGATTGGAAAGATTCCAGCATTCGCATTCTCGCTGATTGCCGTATCAATCTCTGGGTCGCCAGGCAACTCCTCGCTGTTCCAGGAACTCTCGTATCTTGCGCGCGGATTCATGCCCATTGCCCTCGGTTCGCTAGCTATTTATATGTTCGGGCGTGACATGCAAGCCAGTCGGTGGCAAGTGGCAATCTTTGGAGTGCTAGCAGGAGTCTCGCTAATGAATAACTACGAGTACGGATTTGGTGCTGCAGTTGCGGCTCTCGCGATAGTCGTCGCTTCTTCGCCAACTGTGCTTTTGGCGATCCGACCAACCCGAATGTTTCTCATCGGGTCAATCCTTGTGGTGGTCGCTGTAACGATTCCAGCGGTGCTCGAAGGTGGCGATTGGGTCAATCGGAGACTCGGACTGTGGGCCGACGTATTGAGTGGCACCGCGAGTGACCATTCGAACAATGCTGGTTCATGGCCGCCCGCTTTTGGACTTCCAGCCCTGTGTTTCATATTGGGAGTCGTGGGTGCCTCGGTTGGTTTGCGGGGTCTCCGTTCTGCACAAGGGAACAGACTTAGCCGTTCTGCAGCGGTGAGCAGTCTCTACTTCGGAGTTTGGGTGGTGGCATCAGCGCCATACTTTCTGAACAGTGGAGCAGCCGGGTCATTTCGTACGCAATTCCTCTTCATCCCTTTTGCGCTGCTCGCATTCTCAATGTTGGGAGTTGCATGTACTCCAATCCTCAAAGAGAGGCGTGACCATGTTTGGTCACGCGCCAAATCACCCGAGTTACTCGCACGAGTCCCGATTGTGCTTCTCTGTTCTCTTGTACTTGCGGCAGTGGTGCAGGTTCCGAACGGTCTTAAGGAATGGCAGAGAGTCCAAACACCCAACCTGAAAGGCAAGACGGAAGACGAGTGGTCTCCACAGCGCCTGGACTGGATTCGAACAGAAAAGGTCATCGAGCTTGCTAACGAATTCGGCGGGCCTAAGGAAGTCGGGTGGTGGTTCAGTTACGGAAACGCGATGGAGGCAGTAACAGGAATCGAGAATTTGCTAGGCACCACTGCATTTGAAGCAATGCGGACGATTGGCCAGCTTTCATTGGGATGTGAGCCATTAAAGAAAACACAAAGGGCTTATGTGATATCCGTAGAGGAAGCAGCTGATTGGATTCAGAGCTGCGGGTTGCAATCGGTGCGTGCTGTAACGTCTGCGAATGAAAGTGGATTGGTAGTTTATGAGATTGAACGTGGGTGAATTCTGCGGAACTCTTAAATCTGTCGCATGCCGGTGTGGCAGTGAACTAGCCTTGCCCGCGTGATCGACCAAGCGACCGAAACAGAACACGTTGCGGCGGCGCCGGCACGTTGCTACGACATCGCCGTCGACTTCGAGCGGTATCCCGAATGGGCCCGCGACGTGAAAGAAGCAAATGTGCTCGAGCGCGACAGTGCCGGGCGTGCCACGAAAGTCGAATACCGTGCCAGTGCGCTCGGGCGCAGCACGCACTACACGCTTGCCTACGACTACTCGCAGGCGCCTGAACGAATTTCGTGGTCGCTGGTCGACGGCGACATCATGCGCGTGATTGACGGCGCCTACACGTTCGTCGCCGAGGGCGGTGGCACCGACATCACGTACTCGTTGAAGATCGAACTCATCGTGCCGCTGCCCGGCTTCGTCAAGCGCCGCGCAGAGGTGCGCATTCTGCACACCTTGAAGGAATTGAAGTCGCGCGCTGAGGCGTGAGTAGCGCAGCGGGAGTAGACGTCGGCGGCACCAAGTGCCTCGGTGTGGTGATCAATGCCGACCACAGCATTAC
>Ga0194117_10003411_pt1 | contig 15990 bp, 15 predicted proteins | sample TA2MahsurfametaG_FD_160579 | JGI IMG/M metagenome (GOLD analysis project Ga0194117, IMG submission 160579) | Freshwater microbial communities from Lake Tanganyika, Tanzania - TA2015009 Mahale N1 surface | ecosystem: Environmental > Aquatic > Freshwater > Lake | place: Tanzania: Lake Tanganyika...
CCCCGAACAGAGACCATTGAATATCGAGATAATCAACGCAACTTGGAAGTTGTGACCATCAATATAGATGTACCTCTACTGAATCCAAATAACAGCAGACTCCGAGCGCAATTACTAGAGCACCCTCAACATTCTCTAATCAAACAAGACTACTTTTCCAAAACATCCCAAAAAATTCTCGAAACATTACTTTCTGCAACAGAAAAATATAGCGAGTTGAGAGGGCAGTTAGAGGACTTCGGGCAACAAGAACCAGGAATTATCAGTCGTGACGGACTCCTGGTAAACGGAAATACTCGCCTCACAGCAGTTAGGGAACTTGGGCTCGACGGCTTTGATGTTGCTGTTCTTCCCGCCGATGCCACCGATGAAGACTTTTTCAAAATCGAGATGTCACTCCAGCTGAGAAAACTTGTGCATCAGGATTACACCTTCACCAATGAACTTCTTCTTGTCGCTAATCACCTTGAGCGCTCGGGTAACGAGGCAAAGACTATCAATGCGATGCAGTGGAAACGGGGCGGCAAAAAAAAGCTTTTGCTTCACCAGGGATACCTTGCACTTGTTGACGAAATTCGCGCGATGGTCCCAGGTCTAAAATACGAATTTTTTGATAATCGCTCTGAATTTATCAAAAATCTTCATGATGATGTCGTGAAGCTCAGTGAGCAAACTCCGATAGAGGCCGAAACACTCAAGCAAACTCGTATCACTGGATTATTGTTAGGTCTCAACAAAGACGAATGTCGCGAAATGGACGAATTCCATTTTGAAGAATTTGTTCTTCCAGGAATTGAAGGTGATGATCTTGAACAGACTCTCCTTCCGTTTATGGGTGTGAGTAGCGGCGTAGATCCCCTAGATCCTTTAATTGATGAGACACGGAAATCTCCAGTCGACCTAAAAAAACTAAATCATAATATTGGAAAGAAAGTTATTGATGCAGAGGGCTCAATTAGTGACAGCCTTGTTGAGCAAAATTTCAGGAAACTTCATTCCAAACTAAGGATGACCGCTCGTCAAAAACGAGAAAACCGTATAAACAAGGAATTACTCTCTGAGCCGATCGAGTATTTGAAAGATGTGACAACACGTGTTCAGGAACTTGCTGACAGAATCCCGATTTTTTTTCAAAATCCAAAATTTGAGACTTCAAAATTTAAATTTCAGATCAAAAAGACCTCGAAGGCAATCGAGGCACTTCAAGAGGCCCTAAAACGAGTAAATGATGAGTAGGAAAACAAACAGAGCTTTGTGATGCCGACCTTAAATATTGCACTTGAGGATGACGAAAATGTCGTAATCAGCCCGAGCTCCGATATCTCCCGAAATGATTGGCGATCTGTTGTCTTATTTTGGACGGTGGACATCGTTAAGCCTCTTGCCTCTAGGCATCTTTGTGTGACAATGACAACTTTTATCGAGAAGCTCTCTTGGTTGAGAGATGTTTGGAAGGATAGAGGTGGTGACTATGACATTTCGCCAGAAGTTTTAAGTCAGGCCAAAAAATTCAAAGATGGCGCACTGGCATTTCGTGCTCTCAGAACAAAAAATACAAATCGGTATGTTGGCAAGTCCGTAGAAGTTCCAAATCTATTGGCAACCCGCAAACTCACGCCACGCCAACAAGAAAACATTCTTTACCTCTTGGACATGACCAATGGGGCAAATTTTTCTGTTCCGGGTGCAGGGAAAACTCTTACTGCTCTATGTGTCTGGCAAATCCTTAAAGAGCGGGACTTTCTCAGAAAGCTTTTGGTCGTATGTCCGAGGTCTGCATTTGAAGCATGGCAATTAGAGCCTTTCGATTCTTTCGGCTTTACGGGCAAAACAGAGATTTACTCAGGCCTAATCACTAACGAAAGTACTGAAATTTGCCTTGTTAATTATGAACAGCTCGAAAATCAAGAAAAGCTTGACTACCTTCGGCAGTGGGTAATCAACAACAATGCTGGCTTAGTTATTGACGAAGCTCATCGAATCAAAGCCGGCAATTACTCCGTTCGATGGAATGCCGTGAGAGCATTGAGTATTTTGGCAAGACGTTCTGACATTCTGACTGGTACGCCGATGCCCCAAGGACCTCAAGATCTTCAAGCTCTATTCTCTGTGGCGTGGCCAAAATTATCTAAGACTGACTTGGATGTGAGATTACTTCCGCATCTTTCAAGAAATACCGTTTTTGTGAGGACTACGAAGGGCGAACTTGAGTTGCCTCCAGCTGACCCTAAATTTATTGCTCGCGAGCCAAGTGAACTCCAGACTCTGATTATCAAGGCGCTCCAAGACCGGTATGTCGGAGTAAATTTTCTGTCGATATCTGACTCAAAAAATCTTGCAAAGCGTGGAAAAGCGGTCATGACCATGCTTGCAGCATCAACAAATCCAGGTCTGCTATCTGGACAGAAGCAATTTTCTCACCACGAATTTGGTTTCTCTTGGCCGCCAAGAGCAATAACTTCGGACATGCATCTCACTGACCTTATCGAAAGATATTGCAAACATGAGACCCCTTGGAAGTTTAAATATGTTGCTCTTCGTGCACAGGAAATAACAAATGCTGGCGAAAAACTTCTCGTTTGGTCTAATTTCATAGGAAACCTTGCTTCATTGAAAGGAGTTTTGAAGAAATTTCAGCCAGCAGTCGTCTATGGAAACGTTTCGCCGAAAGACCGGGTATCGGAATTACACCGTTTCAGGAATGATCCAAATTGCACAGTACTCTTGTCCAACCCACAAACTCTTGGAGAGGGTATTAACCTTCACCAGGTTTGTCACAGTGAAATTTTCGTTGACCGAAGTTATAACGCTGGTCTTTATCTCCAAGCTGTCGACAGAATTCATCGTCTTGGTTTGGCCCCTGATCAAAAGACAACAATTGAAATTCTTGTTTCGAAAGGGACTATAGACGAGCGAGTTTCAAATCGACTCAAATTGAAAATTGATGCTCTAAGTCTCTTTTTGCAAGATGAGCACCTTGCAAAAACTGCGATACCCCAGAGTGACGAACTTTCGCCAGAGGACGTTCTTGGTTTGGATGATGAGGACTTCGAGGATATAGCAAGCTATTGGAATATTTAGGATGTCAAATTTTTCAGCTAATTATCTTGAAGTGATAAAAGCTGCAAAAGTGAAAAAACATTTTGAGGACTTCAAAACTGAAGGGCGGCTCTCTAGAGATATTAGAAGTGGATATCAGGCGAGGATGAATGCGTTTTTAGATCTTTCAGAGCAAGGATTCGTAAAGTTGGAGTCCGGATTTATGACATTAGGTATACTCTCGCCTGCACCTTGGCTTACAAAAAGCTTGCTCAATGGCGAAATAGAGTCCTGGGAACTTTGTGATGCTTACCCAGCTAAGTCATGTAAATTCAAACCAGACCTCTTAAATTTGGAAACAATTGGTAGGGAAGGTGAGGATTTTGTTATCAAGTGGTTAAAGCTGAATTTAAGGGAGGAACTCCATTCAGATATCGTTCAGACATCGCTTTTCGATGATCGTGCTGGGTATGACGTCATTTCGCCAAGTGTGAAATTGAAACATCGAATTCTGCTCGAAATCAAAACAACTTCAAGACCGGGGGATGATTTCACCTTTTATCTAAGTCGTAACGAGTGGAATACCGCACTTAGAAATCCAAATTGGTATCTCGTCTTGGTTAGAAAAGTTAAAGGGGAATGTGCTCTCTTCGGCTATTTGGACAATGAGAGCTTGGTGAATTACTATCCCTGTGATCGACATCATGATTTTCAGTGGACAAACGTTGTTGGAAAACTCGGTCTCGATGATGTCTACTCTGGGTTTCCTGGGTTTTAGTAAAAAGCTCCACCGTTCAATAGCTGTCTTTGTCTGATATCGCTATCACAAAGAGTCGGTAGCCATTAAAAGTGCCGTCATAAAGGCTGATTAAAGTCGCTCTACCGATTTTGGTTCGCTAATGGTTGCATTGCCAATTCTGCACTACTCTTTCGATTACTTATTAATAAGAGGTTGGATTCCGAGCAGAAACCATTTTGATATCGTCTCGGTCTGAAAGCTCTTCGACAGTTGCCATCCATTTCAGTAGTCCTTGTTGAAGGTAGCGAAGTGTCACTCCACCCTCGAATTCGTAGGCGCATGAGATCATAACCATATAGTCACCTTCGGTGTCTGGTGTTGGAGTTGACGCCCCATCAGGCATTATCACATGTGCCATGCTCAAATAATTTGTGCTGTTCCAATTATTTGCCCATTCGAGGGGGTTTTCTGTGACCCAAATAATTATTCGAAGAGAAATTGCTCTAAAAAATGGATCAATTCCGTCGAAGACAATCGCCCACTCCTTGCCGCTTGAGGCTGAGTCGATAGCCGATCCGTTTCCAGTCTCCTTGATTATCGCCTTAAAGCCCAACTCTTGAATCAATGACGCTATTTCTTTAACCGTTAAGTAGTCGTGCATCATCGGTTTTACCTCCTTGCTTTTTTGAGATGATTTTCGATCTGAAAATGGGCAATTCGTATATGAGCTCTTTTAGACCGATATGCAGCAGATTTGTATTTATGTTCTTCTTGCCATTGACAGGAGCACCATACTAAAAAGCAGTTTTCTGAGATTTGAGCGACCTCAGTAATCGGAAATGTTTCAGTTATCCTTCGGTGTTTCTCTTGGCGGTTGATGAGAGCCTGGGGAACTAGTTGTGTTTGTGGGGCACCGCGACCGGTTATCAGTCTTACCCGATTCGGTTTCACGTCAAATTTGCTTTCTATTAGGTTTGAACTTAACCATTGAATGGCTATTGCGACTATGAGCTTTCTTGTTGCTGCATACGGGCGGTTCATTGACGCGAATATGCAAGACGATTTCGTTGTCGCATTGCGGGCAACGCCAAATGTCGTTGCGTTTTTGAATTTGAGGGGAAATCATTTTTGATCCTTGTGTTCGAAGGGTGAGCTTCAATGATTCATGTATTTTTTCTCTATCTTTTGTAAAATTGTTCTCGAAACAGTAGTTACCGTATATTTGCTGAAGTTTTGACGCCAGTTGAGATCAGTAAATTATTTTTCGTCGCTCTTTTCAACCTTGGCTGAAGTGGCTATAAAGCGGTCATATACGTCTTCCGCAAACTTTCGGAGCTCCTCTTCAGTCATTTCTGTGAGGGATTTGTCTGGCCTGACGTAAAAAGGCTTTTTACGATTTGTTTTACTCATTCTTGTTCCTTCGATTGAATTCGGTATCACAGTCGGCTTGGGAAAACACAATTACCATCGCTGGTGTAATTAGATCCTCGTGATTGAAATCTTGTTTCTCAATCACTTATAAGGACTGTTGTGCAAAATTTTGTAAAAGACGTAATTTTACGATTTCTCAGCTCGGAGATTGTCTGCCATCTCGCCGGCGGTGCGTTTCAGAATCGCGGTGACTATTTTTTTGTTATAAGTGAATGGGATAAGCAAGGTTTTATGATCTTTGGCCAAGGTTTGTTTGTCCAGTCTTGGTGGGCTCAATTGTCTAACCCATGTGCAGATATTTGATATGCCAGGGGCAGTGCCACAAATCGCCTTGAGGTGGCAGCGAGCGATTTCTTTTTCAACGGAACTGAATTTTGCCAGCTGCTGGAGCCTTATTTGCTGTCGGCGAAGTTCCGGTGAGGGGTCTGCATGATTTTTTTCGGTGTCAAAGAGCTCAAAAAATTTCTCTACCTCAGATTCTGTTTGTAAAACCCTCAGGTTTGCTTCACCGTTGTTTTGAGCGCGTTTGCCTGAAAGCCTGAAAACCCCTGAGAGCCGAATCTTTAGATATTTTTCAACGACACTCGGATATTTGTTTATGAGCTGATCCCATTCAATTTCAGAAACTATTCTTTGTCTAATTGCTGTTCCATGTGGTAATTGTTCGCCATTTTCAAAACACTTTTTCGCTTTTGATCGTTGAGCTATAAATGCCCTTTTACAAATTTTTATTATCTCGTGATGCAATTGGATTTCGTTTTGCCAGTAAGCGGCCTCTTCTGATGCGGGAATGGCATTTCCCTCTGACTTGGTGTTGTCGAGTCGCTTTGCCTCCTCAATTAAAGGCGTGTATTTCGTGAATCGATTTTTTAACTCCTCGCAGTAAATGAATGCATCTTCAATTTGATTTTTTGAGTTTTCGGAAAAAATATGCCATTCGAGGTTGACATTTTGCTCAAGAAATTTGTAGCGGAGTGCCGTTTCTACTGCTCTTACGCACGGCACTACGACCTCGTGGGCAATAAATAGTTCACGAGGGTTGCCTGTCTGTAAATCATTTCTTCGATCGGTTGTTCTTCGATGGAGCGCTGTCAAGCCAATTTTTACGAAAGGTGATAAATTTTTTGTAATCAGATTTTGCTCGCGAATAAAATAGATCGAGCCTTGCTCTGTCGAGATTTTGGTGTTTGACATGAATCAAATACGTGGAGTGTCATCTTCTAAAAAAGTCTTTTTCATAGATAACCCGGCACCTTTTGGTATTCAGTGTTTTGCTCGGGTTCTCCACTTTTCAGAAGAGTGCCGGACAGATGCTTGACAAGCATCTGTTGAATCGGGGTAATTGCGGTCAAATTGCTCAGACTTTTGAGTGTCGACTTATTTTTTATGTCTCGCTTAATACTTCCAGCCAGACGGTGTAACTCAACTGTCAGTTGTTCAAGTACATTTTCGGAGACTGGAGCTGATTCTGTAGGGGCTTTTCGTTTCATGCATCCCTAAAAGGGTGGTTTCGTTCAGAAATGTAAACGATTTGAAAGAAAATCATATTTTTTTGTTGTCCATTTTTATTTTCAAAATCCCTTATCTTTTCCTGATTTGTTCTGAAGATTTAAAAATGACGCAATTTTTCTCATTTCTGGCTCAGCGCGAGTCTCTAACCGATGCAGTAGAGCTTTTTGTGAGCTGAAGCGCTCTCCTTATGATTAGGGATATGGTGTCAGGTAATTGGGAAATTTTTGATCATTTAAGGGCCGAATTTGATGCACCGTATGAAATAGGGTCTTGGTTCCTTGTCAAAAATGAAAAGTTGATAAAGAGAGATGGGAGGCGATTTTCAAACGACCCTAACGGTCACCCAGTAGTCATAGCTAATAGATACAACCCTCGTCGCCATGGTCCAAACGTGACCGGCTATCCACGTTCTGCATCAGTGCCGGGTGGATTAACACATGAAGCCCATTTACCTCACAGCGGTCGATTGGTTTGCATCATAAATCGAACGGGATGGGTGAAGCTTCATATACCAGTAGCAATTTCATCTGCGGAAGTAAATGCGTCAACATTTTCCTGCTGCGAAGAGACCAACTCTAAACTTATGCACAAGATCAAAGGAGTAAGGTGAGCTCCTTCGACGAGCTAGTAAAAGAATACGAGTCGACTCGAAGCAGAGCGGGCAAGAATGATCGTGGTGAGCCACTCCGCGGAAACATCGGGGAGCTCATGTTTAAACATTTACTGAAACTTGTAAAACTGAGGAAATTTTCGAATGAGACAGATAGTGGTAGATGGTCCTACTATTTTTATAACAACAAAATCAAATGGAATGAATCAGAAAAAGAAGATCTCGCGATCGAATTAGTCACAACAACCCTGCTGGGCGATGGGAAAATTGATTATCTTTTCGACCGTGCACACGACAGCAATTCGCTTGACAGGTTGTTAAATGAGATGATAAATCGAGTGCTTAGAGGTCGTCTACAAAAAACTCTTGCATCGAATATCATTTCTCGACTCAAAAAGAAACTCGGAGAAGACGGGTTCGAACCCACAGATACGCCAGACGGCCGATGGTATGGGAAACGCAATTCGAAAGCTTTACCAACACAGATTGAAGCTCGAAATTGGCGTCAATTGGTTGAAGAGATACGAAAAATTCCTCGCATACCTTTTAACGAGCGCTCCGAAAGAGCCTGGAGTGTCTGGCCCTCGAGAGGATTCAACGAATTATTGCAGAAGGTGGTCGCAGATCGTGAAGGCCTTTATTTAAGCGATATTGACAAGATCTTAAAAGAAGTTTTGACAGATTCCATCCCAAGCGCCCTTATAAGTCGTGATGGGCTCCCGGATGAATCCGAGGTAAAGCAAGAAATCGAGAGTTCCGGGAGCCGATCAATTGAGGATTTATATGAGGACATCGAAATGAAAAATTATGTATCTGAATACATCCTGAATCTTGATCGAAATCAGATATCTATTTTGGCGTTGAAAGGTGGACACGGTCTTTCCGACGAAGAGATTATGCCGCACCTCGATATCAAATCAAGGCAGACAGTGCAAAAAATTCGCGAGGCTATCGGAGAAAAAATTGTGAACGACTTCGGAAGTAAATTTTCCGCCGACGATAGTCGTATTGCTGCAAGATATCTGATCGAGCTTTGTTATGAAAAATTTGGTGAGATTGATTCCAAATGACGGGTATAGGAGGAAGTCTTAAAAATGGCGACATCGTAGTTGTTGACGGACATGGCGACGCCCTCGACGTTAGGCGCCTTGCATTGGTGGTAAGTATCGAAGAAGAAAATGATCATCTACAAGTGATGCTATGCCATGAAGATCTGGAGCTTGCGTCAATAGTAGACGCAACGATTAGAGGTTTCGAATCAGGTTTGAGCTACGACTTAGTGGTTGAAACTGATTTACACAGTGTGATTTGGAAGAGTCAAGTCACTAAAACAATTGGAAAAATTGCTCCTGATCTTGTCAATAAAGTCCTGGCACATGCGACAGATCCCGATTCTTTGGTGGATGGCATAAGAGCTGGATATGCGATTCAAGGGGTAATGGATCCGCGTTGGAAATTTAAAGAGATTGAGGGGCAGCAATTCAGAAATCTTTGTGCACACTGCGTATCAAGACTTCTGTCTAAAGAACCGGTGACGATAGATCTCGATATTTTCAAGTTGTGCGACGAAAATGAGATTTATCGTTTTTTGCATTTTGTAAAAGATAAAAAAATAATGTTGTCGCAAAAAGATCAAAACGAAATGGAAAAGATTGGTCTATATACCAAAGCCTTTTGGAAGGAAAGATTTCCCTCGGGGGGCCTAAGTGATGCGATTCACAAAATTTTTGTAAATCTTATTCAAGTTCAGGAGCAACGGGTTGAGAGCTCTGATGAGAAAATTGTTCAGGGCAGAATAAGAGATGCCTCCGTACTTTTGAATGTTGGATTTCCGATTGTTACAAGTAGGAATTTGTGGATCAACTTTGAGTCAACTTTAGAGACAGCACCCAGATCACTTCATTTATTGGCAGTATAGGGAGAGTCAAACAGTATGCCGTTGCCATCAAACTCGAATAATCAGAGCTTTACATTAAAGAAAATCTTCCTGCGAAATTTTAAATCTATTAAGAAGACAGAAGTAGCGGTCAGCCCATTGACCATAATTGTCGGGGCAAATAGTTCGGGAAAAAGTTCTCTTCTTCAATCAGTACTTTCAATTCAACAGGCGATGTCTAAAGAACTTAACGGAGTCGACTTCCCATTAAATGGCGAAATAATCCGTTTGGGAACTTTCGCCGAGACCAAGAGTTTTTTTGCGCAGGGGTCGAGTGAACCGGTGCAAATAGGATTTGAGATCGAGACAGACCGTAGCTCCCTGCGGAGCTGGGATGGCGACCTCGGAAGAATGGTGCGATCTGCCCGTCGGGAGTCTAAATATCGAGCCAATTTCACGTTTGACTTAGTAAAAAGCGAATCAGAAGAGAGCGGGACTGCTCGAGTAGGTCACATTTTGATTGAGTCCAATTCCAAAAACGAATCTAGGTCGAGAACCTCCAACCAGGTATTGAAGCTCGATTTAAGTTTCGATTCGGACCCGGGACGTGACAATCTGGAACGCTTCAGATTTTGCACTGGAAGTCTCTCCCATTCAAATAAAAATCAAAGATACTCTTTGTCAGCTGCTGAGTTTTCGGGTTTGATCCCAACCACTTTGTACGAAAAAGGTGATCAAGCTAGCTACGCCGCCGAAGAAGTCTTCAAATCAATTAGGAAACTTTTCGCAAAGGATTTAGAAAAAGTCAGAGTTCAGGGACATACCCTTTTGATGAAGGACAAGGAAATTCTCGATCTTGAAGAAAGTGCTGTAGAAATTTTATCCCTGATTTTTGCTGATCTTGCAGAAAATTTCGAGTTAAACGTCGACGTAGAGGGAATACCGAGTCGTAATGTCATCGATGAAAATAAAAAGCTAGATACTGAGATTCAAAAACTCAACGCGGAAAGCAAAAAAATATTGGTGAAGCTTGTCGCAGTGTCAAATAAAGAAAGACTCGCGAAAGAGTTTGATCGATCAGCGGGAGTCCCATTCCTTAAGTCAGGGACAGAACTTCAACCATTAGGGGAAGATGTGCACAACACGATGGACGATTTGAATTTACTTGTGAAGCAAATTTTTCGCGGGAATATCAACTATTTGGCTCCAATTCGTCTAAATCCGAAAGTAAATTATGACCCGAGCTCGGGTCGACCAGATGTTGGTCCCGGCGGTGAATACACGGCCTATGTCCTTCATACATTTGGTAGTAGACCATCGAGTCATCCGCTTCCGAATGGTGCGACAGAATCAGTCTCGTTGAATCATGCAGTCAATAGTTGGTTGGAGTTTTTTGGTTTAGCCAAAGAGGCAAAAACGGTAGATAATGGTCGATTGGGCATTGGATTGAGATTGAATCTATTGAGCGGGGGACATGAGGTCGACCTAACTTCTGTCGGTGTCGGAGTAAGCCAGGTTTTACCAGTACTCGTCTCATGTTTAACAGCTAAACGTGGAGCAATATTGTTAATTGAGCAACCCGAACTTCATCTGCACCCAAAACTGCAAATGGATCTAGCAGATTTCTTGATTTCTTGCTGTCAGTTTGGGAAGCAAATAATCGTCGAAACTCATAGCGAACACATCGTAAATAGGATTAGGCGCCGCATCGCAGAGGCTGATAACGGAGAGTTAGAAAGCTTGATAGGCGTGTTGTTCGCAGAACAAAGCAAAGGAGTCACTCAGTATCGTTCGCCATCCATAAACAAATTCGGTGGACTTGGTTCAGATTGGCCCGATGGATTTCTTGATATCGGAGCTGGGGAGATGGAGAATCTACTCGGGGCTGGGTTGAACAAGCGAAAAAAAATTTAATTACTATGTAACACCTGTAACTTACGATCATTTCGGTGTCGGATTTATCAATTCGACCAGAGCCGAAAGCGGGGTTTCAGTGGATTGGACTCAGGTGTGGCGAGTCGCTGCAGTTTACAACTGATAAGGCCTTGCGACCCTTAAAAGGAGAAGGTTGAAGTCATTCTCACGGGGGTTTGGGTTGGTGCGCAGGTTGATCCACTGTTGGTATTTATAAGTGTGGTTAGTGAACTAGGTTGGGCTTGATTCGGGAGGCTGTATAAAACTTGGTCCTGGTTTATCGTTTTCGTGGAAGCGTGCGCTTGGGGTGACTAAAGCCAAGAGGCGAGTGTCGAAGAAGACGGGCATACCGATGTCGCGGGGTGGGCGGCGAATGAAACTTGGTAAGTGGTTGGGGATGAAGTAGTGGCGCCAAAAATAGTCAAGCCAAGAAGTTTCTTGCTCGCCCTAGTTTTAGTGGTTGCTATAAATGGAACGGTTATTGACGTTTCTAGCGCTCAAAGCAGGTGCAGCAAAGTCGGCGTGATTAAACGATCTAAATCTGTGACACTGGTGTGTCAGCGTTCGGGCTCAAAGTTGGTGTGGACTCGTCAGACTAAAGCGACTATCGCGACTTCGACTACGACGACGACTACCGTTGCACTCCCGTCGACACCAACTGGTTGGTCTGATGTAGAGAAGTATGCATCTGGGATTACTTATGCCGCTTGGAAGTCGAGTTCAGCAGCCATCGCCAAAGGCACGTCAAGTGTGCCTCCGCTGCAGATATTGAATGGTTCGAATGCCGTTGTTACAAATGCTTCGCCCGAAACTGCACTGGGATTGGCGTCGCGGTTGTTTTCGGCAGCCGCTCAACCTACCCAATTGACGATCATGCGTTTTGGCTATGAAGATACCGAATGGGCACGTGCACAATGGGTCGCGAAATTTGGCGGACAAGATTCTTCGGTGGCTTCTGAGGTACAAAGTAGCTGTGCGACGACAACTACTTGTTGGGGTGGCACGGCTCGAATTACAAGTAGTGGCGAGGCATGGATCTTGTTGGCGACAATGAAAGCAAATACCTCAAGTTCTAGACACGTCACTGGTGCGCTTGAGGCTCACGAGTTTGTACACACAATTCAAGCCAAACCATTTTCGGGCATAACGGGTCGAACATTCAACTACTTGCCGCGATGGTTGCTTGAGGGTATGGCTGCTTGGTCGCAGGCTGCAGTATTGGGTGCCACAAGTTTTGACGCATACAAAGCCGAGCGCACCCGGGAAGTAAGTGGTTTCAAGAACTCTGTTGCCTGGCTTGAAGCGTTTCTTGCACCAACCGGCACCGACTGGGCGCACTGGAATAGTTACACCGGTAACGACTCTTGGCGTATTTACGATGTGGGATTTCTTGCAACAGAAGTTCTCGTGGCACTTAAAGATCCGGCGACAGCAATGAAGTTGTATGCCAATGTTGCCGGCGGTCAAAGTTTTGACGATGCATTCGCAGAACTTTACGGAGTTTCCTGGGGCGACGCATACAAGAAAATTGCACGGGCAATTGCGATTGAGGTTGGAACGGCGACGCCTTAGAAGTAAACGCAGGCTTGCCGCACTCAGAGGCAACGACTATTTGTACAACCCAAGTTTCTCTGCGAGTTGAGCGTTGGTCGGCTCGGTCAAATGCGAGTCATCATCAAACACAATCACAGGGATAGACTTCTTGCCGTTGTTGCGTCGCAGAACTTCTGACTCGACGAAATGCTCGTTTTCACCTAATCCAAGATCAATCTTCTGAAATTCGATGTTGTTATCAATGAAGAACTTTTCGGCTCGCCTGCAGTCTCCGCACCAATCGGCGCCATACATCGTGATCGTCATACGGTCAGTTTAGGAACCTCAGGTCGAAAGAGCTTATATTTTCAGATTGACGACGCTTGTATCTAACATGTGGAAATGACTTTTGATGAACTCTTGAAATTCGTTGAGAGTGATTTGCGAATGAGTCATGTGTATCAGCCGCTTTTAATCAGTTTTCTGGTCAATTCAGGCGGGTCTGCGACGATTCGACAACTCGCACAAGAGTTTGCGCTCGCCGACGAGGCCAGCGTATTGCACTACGAAAAACGGATTAAAGAAATGCCTGTACCAGTGCTCGCAAAAAGAGGTGTGGTCTCTAAGCGCGCTGAACTGATTGAGCTTCAAGTTGAGAAACTTACTTACGTGCAGTCAAGCCAAATTCGAGCCGCGTGCGAGAAGCGAATTGCCGACTTCTTGCAGTCCCGTGGCGTTGAAATTTGGAGTGGCTTACTTGATATGGATCCTGTGCCAAGCACGGTGCGTTATGACGTTTTGAAACGTGATCGAAAATGCGTTTTGTGTGGCGCTGCACCGGAACTCGACAGCGATGTTCGACTGCATGTCGACCATATTGTGCCGCGGTCAAAAGGTGGTTCAAACGACATGAGCAATTTGCAAGTGCTGTGCGCCGAGTGCAATTTGGGAAAGTCGAATCGAGACAACACAGCCTTTGGCGAATCTGGTGATGGTAAGGCAAGCGCCAAGACTGTGTAGCACCGAAGGGGTATTGTCAATTTGTGCTTGCATATTTAGCTTCGAAGGCACAGTTTCTAAAAGATGCGCCGACGATTGAGGACATCGTTAAAACTGCTGTAAAAAAGAACCTAAACATTTCGGTTGCTCAGCCCGAATACAACGCCTGGCGAAATTCGTTGGGCAATGCTATGTCGCATGCAATGAATGACGCTCGGATACCGAACGATGCTGCAGTTGCAGTTGAGTATCGCTTAAACGGTCGCAAATTCAGAATCGATTTCATTATTGCGGGGCTTAATAGTGCGGGTAAAGAGTCTGTTGTAATTGTTGAATTGAAGCAATGGGCCGAGGTTGACTTTTCGGATTTAGAAGATCATGTAAAAACATTTGTTGGTGGCGGCTTGCGAGATGAGCGACATCCGTCGTATCAAGCCTGGAGTTATTCCAGTCATCTGCAGATGTTCAACGAATATGTCTACACAAATTCATTGGAAATAAACGCTTGCGCTTATCTACATAATTGCGAGGGGCGTGCTGTCATCAATGACTCTCGTTATGCCGACAAACTCGCCAAGGCGCCGGTGTTCATTAAGGGCCAACTCGCTGATTTGCAGGGCTTAATTAAGGACAAGATTCGCAGCGGTGCTGGTACTGAGATGTTACGTCGCGTGGACGGGTCGCCGATCAGGCCATCAAAACAACTTGCTGAGGCTGTCGGCTCAATGCTTGAAGGAAATGAAGAATTTGTCTTGCTCGACGAGCAAAAGACAGTGCTTGAAAAAATCATCAATGCCTCAACCAAGGCGCAAGTCGATAAAAAGCAAGTATTGATTATCAAAGGTGGGCCAGGCACCGGTAAGTCGGTGATTTCAATCAATGCATTGGCGAAACTCTCGAGCCTCAGACTTAATGCGCGATACATAACGCCAAATGGTGCGCCACGCGCAGTATTTGAGTCGAAACTGCGAGGGGCGATGTCTGGCGTTGAGATAAAAGAGTTGTTCAGTGGCTCAGCGTCTTACGCGGGTATACCGAGAGACTCCTTTGATGTGTTGATAGTTGACGAGGCACACCGATTGAAATTACGCAGTCAGTATGCAAAAGGTGGCGTGAACCAAATTCGTGAGATTATTCAGGCGGCCCGTACCTCGGTCTTTTTCATAGACGAGGCGCAAAAAGTGACTTGGAAAGACATCGGTGAAATCTCGGCGATCAAAGAGTTCGCAATTGCTGCAGACGCGGAAATTGAAGAACTCGAATTAACCTCGCAGTTTCGTTGCGGTGGTTCAGATGATTATATGGCTTGGTTAGATAACGCACTTGGCGTGCGAATAGAGACCGACAGTTATTTCTCGCCAGGCAAATTTGATTTCAAAATTGTTAATAGCCCGACAGAGTTGCATGATTTGATCAAAGAGAAGAACAAAACTAATAATAAATCTCGTGTCGTCGCTGGCTACTGCTGGGAATGGGTAAGTAGAAATGACAAGAACCAGTCGGATATTAGATTTCCTGAATTCAACTTTGAAGCCGACTGGAACTTAACTGAGCATGGTGGCAATTGGATTATCCATGAAAAATCTGTTAAAGAAATTGGTTGCATTCATACGTGTCAAGGTTTAGAACTTGACTACGTTGGCGTAATAATTGGACCTGACCTAGCAATTTCAAATGGAAATTTAGTCACCGACCCAGATGCACGAGCGAAAAGTGACAAGTCTTTGAACGGCTACAAGAAAGCACTTGCTGTTGACCCGATCGCAGCCAACGAAAAAGCTGATGAGATAATTCGAAACACCTATCGAACACTGATGACTCGGGGAATGAAAGGCTGTTACGTGTATTTCACCGATCAGGCAACGGCTGATTATTTTAAAGAATTGTTGCCCACCTAAGATCGGTTTGTGTCCGAACTGAAACTTGAAGATTTAGCAGCTCGATTAAAGAAGTTTGCTGATGCTCGAGACTGGGAAAAGTTTCACACGCCCAAAAACTTGGCCATGGCGCTTAGTGTGGAAGTCTCAGAACTTGCAGAGATTTTTCAATGGATGACTGCTGAAGAGTCGGCAAATGTAATGAACGACCAGAAATCTACCGACGCAGTCAAAGACGAACTCGCAGATATTGCACTTTATTTGGTGCGTTTGTCGTCAATTCTTAAAGTTGATTTGTTAGCTGAGGCCAACGCCAAGATTGATCGAAACGAAAAGCGCTTTCCGCCGATGAAGTGAGTACCCGAACTAGGGCGCGGGGGTTTGGGTTGGTGCGCAGGTTGATCCACTGGTGGTATTTGTGTTTGTGGTTAGTGAACTAGGTTGGGCTTGATTCGGGGGG
>Ga0194117_10003413_pt1 | contig 15983 bp, 9 predicted proteins | sample TA2MahsurfametaG_FD_160579 | JGI IMG/M metagenome (GOLD analysis project Ga0194117, IMG submission 160579) | Freshwater microbial communities from Lake Tanganyika, Tanzania - TA2015009 Mahale N1 surface | ecosystem: Environmental > Aquatic > Freshwater > Lake | place: Tanzania: Lake Tanganyika...
ACAAAAGTTCTACGATTTTTCTAAGAATGCCTTTCAATCGGAGATTATTCTAATTGTATTGGTAGTGATGGTTAAAAATTTGTCTATACAATTAGTCGATATTATATAAAACAACAAATGAAATATCACCGAAAGTTGCAACTTGTCAGTACTCCATTCTTTATACAGGATAACTCTCAAAAAGAGTACGCAATGCACAAGTCAACAAACTTCTTCGTAATCAGGAAGATGTCTATTCTTCCTACTTCGCACCAGAAGAAAAATTAGAACAGACTCAGATTGAAGATTAGGAGGAAGATATTTCAGAGTCAATTTAGGACCAAGTCTAAGAGGATGGACTTGCTGACGATGATTTCAACATTTTAGATTACATTAGTTCACTACCACCCAAGATGAGACAGCAATTTCGTAAGAGCAATCCTCAACTTCCTGACATTTTTTTCATGACAAAAAACTAGAAAAAGAAGTATTTCGAGAGTATCAACTAAAGCTTCAAAATAAAACTATCCAAAACTCCCCAAAGAAAAAGTAAAACAAAAAAAATACTCAAATTCAAAAATGAGTTTGAGATCAAACCTTTTAATGAATAGCAAAAAGTGATAGAAATATCAAAAGGAAAGTAGTTTTACGAACCCTATAAACCTAACATCCACTTTAGCTGAGAAATAATATTGCCGAAATTGATAATTTTAGATTAATTATCACAAATTTATATCTATTGTGTTCGCTACTCATATAAATCATTGGGATCTCAATTTTGTTACCTAATTGTAAGCAGCTACGACCGTTTTTCGCAACTCTGACTAAACCTACTCCAATATCTGAGATTTTGCTTAGGATTCAGCCCAAAACATTTAAATTTAAGGATCTACTTCTTATTAGTTTGATTATAATGGATTAATTTACTATCGTGCTTAATTTACCCTGTTCTACTCATTGCTTTTACTACTTTTCAATAACTCAGCAAGTTAGCTCTGAACTTCTCTCAGCTATTTTTTCAAAATCTTAATCTCTTATGTACTATTTTCATGATGTGGGAGAGGTGCATAGGTCGCTGAAAATTTAGATTTAGGCATAATTTTCTTAACTACTTTATAAGACAGACTCAAGACGATCAACGTCAACAGTATGACGTTGACAGGATAGAGCAGTAGTAGAGTTTTGATGAGCTAAAGTGTCGAGATAAGTCCAAATCTAAAGAGATCCAATACGGAAGGAAGTGAATCAACTGTCAAAGATCTTATTAACTCCATGATTGTTATTTACGTATTGCTTCAATAATTAATATCACTAATCTGATAACTTTACTAATTATAGACCATTATCTCCAAATTAATAAGCATAATTATTGTTGACAGCATAGATATTTACTGTTATCACACATGCGACACCTCATAAAAAACATCAACAAAACATTTGCCAATAGTGTCTAATCACTCAGAAGATCACTACAAGAAGCTGATCCTGAAGTATATCAAATTATTTTGGGGGAAAAACAAAGACAATTTACTGGAGTCAATCTCATCGCCTCATAAAACTATTGCTCTAATGCCTGTCTTTCAGCAGTCGGCAGTGTTCTTAATAACAAATACGCAGAGGGATACCCTGGAGCGCGCTACTATGGAGGAACTTAACAAGCAGATAAAATCTAAACTTTGTGCCAAAACAGAGCATTGAAAGCTTTTGGTTTGTCTAACAAAGATTGGGGAGTAAATGTTCAAGCTCTATCAGGATCACCCGCTAACATGGCAGTCTACACAGCATTACTCAATCCTTATGACAGAATCATGTCACTCGATCTACCTCATGGAGGTCATCTAAGTCATGGTTTCCAACCAGGAGGAAAAAAGATCTCAGCCACATCAAAATACTTCTAAGTCTTTCCATATCATATAAATGAATCAACAGGAGTTATCGACTATGAAGGCCTTCATAAGACAGCTTTGATCTACCGTCCTAAACTTATTATCGCAGGGGCATCTTCATACAGCAGATTGATTGACTATAAGAAATTCAGATAAATATGTGACTAAATCGGTGCTGTCCTACATTGTGATATTGCTCATCCTTCAGGTCTCATGGCTGCAGGAGAAATCCCTTCAGCTTTTGAATATGCAGATATAGTTATGACCACAACGCATAAAACTTTGAGAGGAACAAGAGGAGCTCTTATTTTCTATAGAGTTGGTTCCAAAAAAGACAAAAAAGGTAACTAAATTCCTTATGACTACAAAGCAAAAATCGACGGAGCTGTTTTCCCTGGATTGCAAGGAGGACCTCACATGCACAGCATTGCTGGTATTGCTGTTGGAATGGGCTAGGCAGGTTCGCCTGAATTCAAACTTTATCAACAACAAGTAAGTTATACTTTATATAGGTATTGAGAAATAGTAAAGCTGGCTGTGAATACTTGCTTAGTAGAGGATTCAGAGTTGTTTCAGGAGGAACTGACAACCATTTATTTGTGGCAGATATGAGAAGTAAAGGCACTGATGGAGGTAGAATTGAAGCTGTGATGAGCGAAGTTTCTATTTCAATCAACAAAAACACAGTCCCTGGAGATAAAAGTGCCTTAATTCCTTCAGGAATCAGAATCGGTAGCCCACCAATGACTACTAGAGGTGTAAAGTAGGCTGATTATGTCCAAATCATGAAGTTTATCTAAAGAGCCACTGAGATTACCAACAATATCAACAAAAAAGCTAAAGGAAACAAGCTAAAAGACTTCAAAGATTCCCTTCAAAACTAATTACAAAGCAATGATCTTCTGACTCTCAAAAAGTAAGTCAACGCCTTCTCTGCCGATTTTCCAGTTCCAGGAGGTCTCATCTGATTGCTCTATTGTTATAAGAAATGAATTATAATTGATTGAAGCCATGGCATATAGAGGTAGCTTTATACAAACTCAGCCACTGTAAATCTCCGTGTTTTTGCAGGCATTGCAAAACCAAATCCCAAGATGGGTCAATCTCTCGGCCCTTTGGGTATTAACATGATGAAATTTTGCGAATAGTTTAATAAAATCACAACACACATCCGAGGAGACGTACCCATGAAAGTTAAACTGACTGCCTTCACTGACAGAACATTCAAATTCAAAATTAAACCGCCATAAACTAGTTGGTTTTTGAAGAAAGCAGCAGGTAAATAAAAATTCACGAATTACCCTTCGCACTTTGGAACAGTTTATATACCTATACAATATATCTACGAAATTGCGAAAGTCAAGAAAGAACTGGATCCTGATCTACAAAAACTAGATGTAGCAACCATAATGACTGTAATTTCCTGTTTATAAAGATGATTCAAGGACAAATGACTTCTTTGGGAGCAGTAGTCATTGATGAGCCGATTGTTGCTGAGCCAGTTAGTATCAAAATGAAAATCTGATCCGCATCTACTGTCAATTCCTTATCATCACGCACGCGAGGACTAAGATTAACGCTTTTTTTCGTAAGAAAATACTAGTTGAAAGTTTTTTTATCCCAAAGTTAAAAAATACTACTTTACAGTCCAAAAAAATCAAATTTTTTAACATAATTTTTCACCCTTTTTTTATTGCAACACCTAAACCTTCGTTTAAAAATACTTTCGTTTTGTATTGATAATCAAGGCTGAAGGCAGATCGATAAATAGGATAAAATAGAAGAAAATATTCTGTTTTTGTGTTGTTTTCTAAACAAGCTAATGTGTTTTTAAGGCAGGATGGCGGTAATAAATTCTGTAGCTCAGTGTGCTAAATTCATTATATATACATAGAATGTAATTACCGGCTCCACGATCCTTGTAGACACAGCCTAGCATTTTTTAGGCCATTTTGGAAGAATGTTCCTCGAGATAAATCGAGATGGAATAATTCAACGGTTAGCAGCATTAAAATCAACTACTGGATCCATAAATCTTTAAGGAGCAACCTCCTCGTTCCACGAACATCTGGTTCCAGATGGACGAGGTTGCGTTTGACAGTATCCTCGATTAACAGTAACCACCTACCTAGGATACAACATTGTAATTTCACAAAGTGAAATCGTTTAGAGAGGAGCAATAAACCAAAATCGCACAGTTTTTACGAGACGACAAGTATAAATCGCTGCGTAATATTGAGATCCCTCATAAAAATAGTTCCCCCTTTGGAAAACCTTCACAAAGTCTTAGTCCTCGTAAGACTAAGAAAATCGATAAGACAAAACCATTAAAAATTTTCCCACAATCTGATTGATTGCATTGATAGGTGGAATATAGTAATTGTAGTATAGAAGTTATAATTTTAGAAGTAGCAATTCATGAAGCTTAAATCGATATATTTAACATCATTGCTTTGACTTGCTCTCTTTAATGTGTTCAGTAGCAATTCTGTTCAACACTCTGCGACCTTCAGAGGAGAGAATACGGGAGTTAAGCTTGAGATTGTCTCCTTTCTTATCTTTCTTGATTAGTTTAAGTTTCTCCAATTGTTGGAGACCCCATCTGATGATCTTGGTTGAGGCATGATCGTGGAACTCAGATCTAACTTTTCCTCTGTGGAGACCACCATAGAGATGAGAGAGCAATCTGACTCCAGAGTGGGGGCGAAGATAGATTTTACGAGCGAGTGAAGCAACTCTAGTGTAGATCCAGTCGTCGTTCATAGGTGCAAGTTCGTTTCCTAAATGACCAAATCTATACTTGTTCCTGTTTTGACAAGATCAACCCAGGCGGGGCGTTCAACGAAGTTGTTCTTTTTGAGATACTGAGCGAAGGCTTCAATGAATTCTCTGGCGGGAATGTCCTTGACTGTGAAGAAAGTCTGTTATTTCTCTCCGAGCATTGATGGTGAAAAAATATTAAAAAATATTATTAATATTCATTTATTGTCTGAACACTTCATATCTCTCGATAGAAAATAATCAAAACTTACGATTTTCATACATATACTTCGCCAACATTTAGGAGTCACGCTTAGCCTAATACAAAGATACCGACTTCTTTTTCTTATCAGATGTGTAGTATTTAACCACGTTATCACTTTTTTTACGCTTTTGCATACCGTTACTACGCTATTAGACCTACTCTGTTTTAACATACTTTGTTCTAGCCATCTATTATCTTCCTTTTCCTATCAAGCTCTAATATTTTTTTTTTAAACTAACTGTATTGCAGTCTTTTTGACTACTTTTAGGCATTGAATCGTCTTTGTTTTTAGAGGCACTTCTGACAAGGCCGGCTTTTCCAAATCTATTTTTATAAATAGTTCTGCTTTGAGGTTCTGCAAAGGTTGTAGATTAGGGTTTTTAGATCATACTCTAACTGAGACCTCCAAGTTGAGATTTATGGAGAGACTCGTCTTCTTCTACAATTTTGTATATTAATCCACGATATTCTTTTAGGGTTAACTTTTGATTGTCATCTATTTCTATTCTTATCTTTCCTTCAGCTTAAACTATCTCTTGCTTGTTGAAAAACTACTTCAAAAAAGGATGTTTGACTATCTCCAGCATTGAGGGCCTTTTATCAGGATTGAAACTTAAAGCTTTTGAGATGAGGTCTAAAGCTTAAGGAGAACAGTTAGTAAACCAGTCTTTCTTACTCACAGGTTTGATTTTAGTCAAAAGATCTAACATTTACTTTCCAAAGTCTGTTTTTAATGCTTTTAAATCCTAAATTGTCGGAGGTCCAGTCCATTGAAGTACTCTTTAAATCTGATTGAGTGTAGAATGACCCGGGAAAAGAGGTTTACCTCTAATCATCTCTCCTATCATACATCCAAAACTCCAAACATCTGCAGCTTTTGAGTATTTTTTCGAACCGAGCAGAATCTAAGGTGCTCGATACCATCTGGTGGCAATATAGTCCGTGAGTACAGGAGGTAGTTAGTCTTCATCTTAGACTGACCTAATGAGCCCAAAATCACAAATTTTCGCGAGACAATCTTCATTAACGAGCACATTAGATGGTTTGATATCTCGGTGTATAAGTTCAGCTGTATGCAAATAGTGAATGGCTTTTGCTGTTTGATAGATTATGTAACGTTTATGCTGGTCACCTAACATATTTTCGCGGATGAGCGTGTACAAGTCGATGTCCATAAACTCGAATAAAATGTAAATATCTCTCTCATTGGCCGAGCGAATGACCTCTTTGAGTTCTACTATGTGCGGATGCTTGAATTTTTGAAGAAACATGATCTCTCTGTAGGTTCTTTGGGCATCAGTCGAATTTTGGAATGCATCAAAGTTTTTTTTTAGAGCATAGAATTTACGACTTCTCTTATCTTGTACCTTCCACACGATACCGTAAGCTCCACTGCCTATTTTTTTCAAGATTTCGAATCGTTTACTGATGTGAGGCTAAATTTTTTAGTGCTCGCTCATAATAATTATCAATGAATATAGTTAAGATAACAGTCAGCACTTCTTAGATTGCCAAAAATAAAACGCGATAAAAAATAAACAGAACAAATACAACCAAACAAAACATCAAAAGACACACAGATAGTAAATATCATCAAACTACAGTAAAATCACGGTTGGGGAAAAGTTTAGGGGCTATCAGAGTCCAAATATAGAGAAAAGCTGTCGCCCAACTCATCACTACTCTCACCCAAAAACCAAACTGATTTGAATGCAACTATCCCGTAGTTAGACTTGCAGATGTCCAATTTGTTACTAACATTCCTATATAGAGTGAAGCTAGACACATATAGAAATGCCATTTAACCCACTCCCAACTCTAAGTATAGACTGCAAGATTTGCAGTCTAACTGAACTCATCGGCTCTTTTCTGTTGATTTACTATCATATTTTAGTTTATTTTCCCATTTTCCAGTTCTCCTCTGTCAGTTGCTACTACGCCTAGAGCTGCATGAAGATCTGTCTTTTAATTGATTTTGACTTGACCAGATCCTCCCATTATGGAACCATACATAGTTAAGATGAAGAAAGCAGTTGAAACAGCAACATCCGAAGCGAAAGCTGGGATATTCATTCTTTCAGTACATGTTGATCCTCCATAAGAGAATTGACAAATAAAAGAGAGATAAGATATGTACATTCCGACTAAAGAAGTCGTTAAAAGGCTGTTTTGCTTATTGAAGTTTAAAAGCTGAAGGATAGGCAAGATTATAAGAATTATTGAGTTTATAACATTAACCCATAGAGTATTCCCACAGGAGTCAGGACTAGAAAAGAAAACATATCCTAAAACATTCAAAGTGATTGCAGCTGCTTCAAATAAAATTGATAGTCCTATCAATACGCCTGCACAAGAAGTTTATCCTTAATCGTAACGAGCCACTAGTTTTATCCCTGCGAGATAGAACAAATCAATCAGAATGATAGACTAAATATATCTAGATTTACTTGAATGACCATGAAAATTATTGAAAGGTAAATGCTGACATTTGAAAAGTTTATAAAAACTTGATTGTTTACCCATAAAAATCCGATGAAAAGAGCCAACACGAAAACATACTTAATACAGAACAAACCTTAGTTCATTATCATTGCACATCGACTTCTTGTCAAAGTAACTAGTAACATCAATCCGAAAAGGCAAAGCACACTTAGCGACATTCTATAAATTGCTGATGGACCAACACAATCCAACTGACTATATAATCAAACATCTACTTGCCTCCTGAATCTACAGGACACTTGAGCCAGCTGAAGTAAGTTGTAAAACCATCCCATTGATTGATGAAGAAAAGTACAATTATCGCAGGGATCGTAAAAATAGCAACTAAGAACAAGTAATATAGCTTGGTAACTTTTTGAGGTCCAAGCCATTTGGCGAAGAATTATGAGACTTGCTAGCAGCAGCACTTGAAGCAACAGCACATCCCTTGCGCTACGAATGTGCCTAAGCAAGAACCTACAAAACACATCTTGCTAATTAGATTATTAAATCGGATTAGATTTATCATCATACAAAGTAAAAACTCAATCAAATACCAAAAGTAAACTATAAACTCTTCTGAGGTGCAAAAGCCTCGCATTTAGCCCTTGGAGACCTCAAATCGAAAACATTCTTCACTACTCTAGGCTTAGAACTTAAGCTCTTGCTTCTTATTTACTTCTTCTAAAATAAACTACTGATTTTCTTCTAATTTTTACTCTTTTTTTATTTATCACTTTTTCCACTCTGTTCAGTATTGAAATCATAGTATTCGGATGATAGCATTTTAAATAACTGAAGCGATGAGAAATTATCTTAGAGAGTAGTTTGCATTTTCTCTTTTTTCAGGCTCTTGCGCCAGTTATAACTCTATGGATCATAACTTTTACTTAAAGGATTCTTGTTAGTGTCCTTACAATATGAAAGTTTATTTTTTTAATGGATACTCATTTTGAATCTTTCCATTTCTTCTTTTTTTCTAAACTACTTCAGCCTATCCCTCAGGTCATTTTAATGCTATTTCTTAAACCCTATCAAATACTAATCTTGGACTTTCCATATTTATTTTTATTTGTTGACCTTACAACCATTTTAGTTTGCTATCCTTTTTATCACTAACTCATTTTTGGCGTTAAACTTATCATTCTGATGCTTTTAGGTTCTCCCAAATTACAAGTTTGAAGATGTCCCTTCAAATAACGATCTCAGTGATCTATTGCGATAGAGCAGAGATTTCAGAGGTTTTTCTAGGGAAGTTAAACCAAAATTTTAGTCTACTTTTCTGATACCCTCGCTCATTTTTAACTCCTTCTTTAAGCCTAAATGACAATCTGTGTCTATTCCTTTCATTTATCTGTTATTTTGCTGTTTGAAGAACAATTATTATATTTGGACATATAATTAGAATTTACTACAATACATATCTCAAATATCTAGAATCGCTATAAGAAAGATTGCAGTTTATTCCATGAGAAACCGTTATCTATGTGGAGTGATTTGGATGTATTTTCTGGGTCCGCTCCAATAAAATGTCAAAAAATATATAAATATATAAAAGTTAAACGTTCATATTGCAGATATAATGCCCAAATAGGAAGAAGACTAAATTTTTCAATTCGTTCTGACCATACTTTCTGTCAAAATGAAAGTCAAATTTCCCTGTAAAATGGTTCTGTAACAAGCAGGACGTACCCTCACCTCTGAAGCTTTCTCCAATTAGGAAGGCAGATTTGTCTTCAATCAAGAAGTCAGGTTACGAGAATAAAGTGAAAAGATGTTCATTTAGATCAACATTTGTCTCATCACTGAAAAAGGTGCACGTTATATCTCAGGAATCGCTAAATTGTACCATAGCTAAATCCTACGTTCTGAAGGATAAAGAGTCGTTATAACACTCAGTAAGTGTTTAGATAACTAATCTTTTTGTGAAATTAGGGTAGAAAAAATTATACGAGAGGGACCAGTAAGAACACGCCCGCTGACAATTATCCCCTAAGGCAAACAAAAATACACTAGTCCAAGGCACAATTAAGAAATAACTCAACTACCAACTGACTTCAAATCTCCCAAAAAAATATAGGCTCATCAAATGGTTTTTTAGTCCAAATCGGAATCACATTTTCCAGTAACTGGAAATCTTCGTATTGGTAGTAGATAAAATGAGCAAAGATACAGAGATTATGCATTAATGTCAGGCCACTTCAATAATTTGCGTAAAAGCAATGTTTCTCCTAAAGACAGAGCTAAGCCTATAAACAGCAAAAATAAATATCAACCACTTGAATTTAATGGAGATTTTTAGAGATAAAAAATGCTCTAGGCGTAAGTCTATAAAGATAATTATCAAAAATTAAAGCAGAAGTACTTGAAGGAAGTCTAAACCTCAAAAAATGAACTAAACAAGAGGATTATGCTCTAAAACAACTAAAATAACTATAAATTAGAAATCGTTAAGTTGAGACTCAAAACTTAAGAACTAGAAAAAGCTCTAGTTGATAAAAATGTCAAACTAAAGTAGCTCGTAATCACTCTCTCCACACTTCAAGGACGTTAGTCTGAATTAAGCATGTTGAAAGAAGAGTTGGCTAACAAACAGCATGCCATAGATATCATGGATGATACTATCATCACTTTATCCAAATAAAACGACGAACTCAGATTTGCATCAAAGTAAAATCTTTACAAACTATAATAAAAGATAATGATTTTGTAAAATGAGCTTGAAATGAGTGAAACTAAAAGTATTACGAAACAGTAAGAACTTGAGAGATAAATAAAAAACTTGCATTAAATCCTCCAAAACAAATAAGGATAAATTTTAAGGAAAACAGAGATGTTATAGAAAGAAAAGAAAAATGTTTACGAACTGTAAAGAAATCTACAAAATAAACTGTTTTAGTATGATTCTCAGCTCCAAAACTAAAGAAATGCCTGCAAACAAAAAATAGACTAAACAAAACAAAAAATATAAGAAGCAAATCAGAATTCCTTGAAATTAAACTTATAGAAGAGTGAGCTATCATCTTAAATTGACAAATTGAAAGGATTGCTTCTCAAAAATTAATATTAATTCAAACTGTATCAACAATAAATCAATAACCTTAAATCTTAAATTGAAGAGCTCAAGCCCATCAGAGACAAATACAATGAGATGATAAAATAACTCAGATCTCTTAGTGAACAAAAGATAATTCTCGAAAGAAACCATTAGAAAATTATTGTCTCCAAAGAAACTACTTTAGAATCCTTGACGATGTAGTATAAAAAATAAATAGAGTCCCTTAAAAAAACAATTAAATAGTTGGAAGATAAATCAAAGTCACTTACAACTAGATTTATTTAGTCGGACAGCCAGCTCTAAATTGCCAAAAATGGGTTGTAAAAATTCAAAAGAAACAATGAGAATATGAGCAAATAACTCAATTAATTAAAGTAAAAATAAAAGCAGCTTAAGAAAAGTTTAAAATCAAAAGAGTAAGAGCTTTAGGATACAAAAAAAGAGCTCTTCCGTTTTAAGTAAAAAAACCAATCTTTATTCGAAAACACCAAAAACTAAGTATCCAAAAACAGGGATGAGCTTAGCAGGTTGAAAATCTAATTATAAACATAAAAAAGTAAAAGCTAACAACTTGCCTAAACCAACTCCGAATTAAACATGTAACTAGCAAGAATAAAAATGACTCAGCAATACACATAAGAGAAGTACGAGAAATTACTACAATCTTCCAAGTAAAAATATGCAGAGTATGAATAAAGAATTAAGGAACAATAGAGTTAAATTGCTATATGCTTTTAAAAGTTGAAGGTATAAAAGGCCAACTAAAGCGATTTGATTGCTAGGCTTCTGAAATGCGATAACTAGCTTAGCATTTCAAAAGAAAAGAATTAGAAGCTGATAAAATAAATAAGAATTCTGGAATAAAAGAATAAACAATATGATAATGCTCTAAAATCAAAGCAAGTAGAACTTATCTAGTCCTTAAAAAGAGTATCAGATCTCTAACAAAAAATAGAGACTATGTAGTAAGAAAAAAGATAGCTAAAAGACCAGTTACAGTTCAATCACAACTAGCTATAAAAATCAAAGAAAATAGCTGAAATTTTACAGAAAGACTATTAAAAAGCCAAAGTAGATATTATATCATATTGCCAAAAGTTAAATGAGCGCTAAAAGTAATTAGACGACAAGATAACTGAATCTAAGAGAGAAAAAGAGAACTTTACTGCATCGGAAACTAAGTACAATAGTTTAAAAAAAGATTATTAGAAGTTTAAAGACTCAATTTCTTAAGCTTTATCAGCATCATTCGCACAAGCTGTACAATCTTTCTCAAACGACAAATACGAAGCTGTAAAAACCTCAAACATGAATGATACTGCAACTACAATTTATTCTTTCAGGAGAGGGATAATGGACTTAAACAATGACTTAATAACCGCAATAAATTCTGCTGGTAAATAAAATAAGACCCAAATCCAAAAACTAAACTAAAAAAACAGAACATTATAAAGAGACATCGATCTTTTAAAGAACGAGATAGAGAGAATACAATAATCAAATAGAAAGCAGATAAGCGAAAAGGATCGATAATTATCCTAGTTGCAACAAGAGCTAAGATCTATCAAAACTTAAAAAAGTAATTTGGAGGTTGAAAAACATGTGTCTATCGAGTAACTGGAAGAATAAATCAATCAGTATAAATCTGAGTGCCAATCTTTAATTTCCGCAAAGGATTAACTTTAATTTTCACTTGGAAGTCTTCGTTTATAAATTGATAGATTAAACGAGGATTACAGTAAAAGGATATACCTCCTGGCAAATCAAAAAAATGAACTCTAGCAAAAATTATAATACCAGTGCCACAATACTTAAATCGCATAAAAAAGAGTTCATGAACTCTAAATAGAAATAATGAATGTCAATTCTGTCCTTATTCTGGAGAAATAGCAGATCTATAAAAAAGAACTCCGCTTTGCCGAATCTGAACAAGAAAAATAAAAGATTATCATGGATCTCTAGTTTGTAAAAAAACAACTAAAGGAAGCAGAAGAAAGATATACATAACTTGATATCCAATATACAACCATCAAAGAAATCAAAGAGTAGTACGAGATTAAACTAAACGAAGAAGAAAATAAATTGAAATAAGTCAGGATGTTTAATAAAAGTATTCTCAATTAAAAGGAACAGATTATCAAGAAAGAGCTGTAGAAAAATTTAGAAGTCACCTAACTCGAAAACATGATTGTAAGTCTAAGACATTCACTACAGTCAGAGGAGTAACTTAAGAGCAAATTCAAGTCGGATCTATAGGAAACTACCGAACTAACGAAAAAGTATATAAATCAAGTAAAAGACCTATAAAATGTCATACACCAATAAAAAAATAAGTACAACTAGATTATAGCCAAACTTAGAGAAAAAGAACAGATTTTAAAAGACACCAAGGAAGAGAATGCAGGTTTGAAAAACAGAATGGAGGAAAATCTGAAAAGAGGTAAGATGACAACGGATGAACTGGATATCTAAAATAATAGACTTCTCAAATAATTATAAAGTCTTAAGATTGATTCACACTAAAAAATATGCACCTTGTAATCACAGCTCTCAAAACTCAACCAACAGCTTTCTGCTTATAAAGATGAAGTATCTGAACTCGAATAAGCTTTGTTTGTGTAGAGAGAGAACAACAACTCAATGCATGAAAACATAAACAGATTGAAGCAGTAAGTATAAGAGATAAGAAATAAGCTCGAAGAGATGTAAAAGGCTTACGAAGAACTTGCTGTTGAGAACAAAGAAAAAGATGAAAATATGTTTGAAATGGGTGGAAAAATATATGAGTATGAGAATAGGATGAGAGAAATGGAGGAGGAAAGATTGAAAGAGATTGAAGAACTCAACAATAACTTGAGTTTGAAATATGACGAGGATTATCAGGAGATTTATCAGAAAATTTAATTCATTTAGAAATAGAAAAAATATTTTTAGGATAAATACCATTAAAAATAAGTAGAGGTATCCAAGAAGAATTAAGAGCTAAGACACTTCGAAATCGAACAGCTCTAATTCAAAAAGATGTATTAAGAAAAAATCAAGAAATTAGAAGAGTAAAAGCTTAGCATTTTTACAGACAAAAACAAATAAATAGCAATAGCTCTAGAAGAAAACAAGGCTCAATTCGATTCACTTCGTAGTAAAGAGACCTAGCTCAGAAAGATCGTCCATTAGCTTTAGATTTCCAGAAATACAATCCAAAAATTATAAACCAAACAGAAATAGGTGCAAACTGAAAAACAGACCCAAATAAAAGTGTACCAAACTGAGATAGAGAATCTGCGTAAAAAAGAGCTAACATTTAAAAATTTCAAAGATACAGTAAAAAGTAATCAATGGAGCTGTTAAAGAGAAGTGAGAAAGCAGATCCAAACCTTTATAAAAAAATGGCTTGAGGGAGGGTAGAAGCAGTTGCGTAGTGAGACTTTAATCGGCTCTATAAAAAATTTGTAATAAGGATTATTGGGCGCAATATCAATAATAGGTAAAGATTTACAATGATGTTGATATTGGATCTAAAGGTTGAATTTTTCGTTACTACGTGTTATTTGTACGTATTATTGTTTTTTTTATTATTATAAAGAAGTGATTGCATTTTTATCTGAACCATGATCAGTAAAAGCGTGATTATTACTACTAATCGAGAATAATATATATTTAAAATATAAGAATAATTAAATGTCAGTCATTATCGACAATAGTATCTTTTAAAGCTTGCTAATTTTGAGCGACAGCTCGCCACCCTTCAGAGACACCACACTTGTTTATTAGATTTTCGATAAACTAAAGCTTAACCAAAAATATCATATTACCATAAATAACGATAAAATCTACTAAACCAAGATTACATTCAATATGCCAGACAAAACCTTTCTTGTCAACCTTCAGTTCAAAAAATCTACCTTCAACTCCAAATTTACAGCCATCCAAATCGATTAATTGACAAACCGCAAAGTTAGCTCAAAACATATTGATCTACTGCTTATGAAGGAGTTTTATAAGTATCAAAAAAAGTTTCCACCTGAGTATAATGTTTATATCAACCATCGGTGCATTTATATGGTCATAAATAGTTTTTTACCCAAAAATTAGGAACTCAAATCCTCGCGCATTACTGATATCTACAACGCATTCATCATCAAGAACCTGGTGAATTTTTAGATGTTCATAAAAAAATACATATAAAAGAATATCTTCAAAACAGACAAAGATAGCAAAATAATCGGCGAATTTAATAGACAACTACAACTAGCACGTATAGTAAACACGACCCACAGCACTTCCAATATTTCAATCGATAAATCACAGTTCAAATCAGCCAACACTAGCTTTGAAAAACGCAAAGGCGAACTCATTTCTATTCGAAAGATGATCGAGTAACAAGTTTTTTTTTAAAGGATAGCTTAAAAGTTGTATGATATAGTTCCAGAGGAAACATATGCCACTTGGATTAAATAAAACTACATTAAGTTCTACATATAAAATTAAAAGAAGATAAATAATATACTCACACTATCACTCTCTGCTGAGCGAAAACTAGAAGACTTTGTCTACAATATGGTCAAGGTTGAGGTGAAGGAGAGAATCGGAGGAAATAATCCAATTAATTCAGGGGCCTACAGCTATATTTTCGGTATACTAGCCAATATCACATACATTAGTTCCACAGATATGACAGCACTGCCTCATAATATTTTAAAAGATGAAAAGTTTCTCGCTGTAAAGAAACTAAAAAATTAGCATGCAAAAAAAGCTAAAAAAATATAGCACTAAAAGGCAGTCATACTTTAAATGAGAGGAAGTATTTGCCCCTTTCTCCCTAAATACTTTGGATGCTAAAAATAAAAATAGTTCCAGAATTGCCTCTTAATGTAGCTGATCCAAGGAGAAAATCTTGATGACTATGTAGCTTCAAGGACATAAACTATGACATTGTGGACCAAAATTTCATTGCTACTCAACATCATCCATGGAATGAGACATCTCATCAACTACCAAATCACCCACCTTGACTTGAAACCAATCAACATCAAAGTTGCCAGAAATATCATCACGAAAATATTTGATTTTGGATAAGCCTACCATCCCTAGGTATGCTCAAAAGGTAACCATACTTTCATCTAGAATACGTAGCAGCATCCACCTTTCCTTATGCAGCTCCCGAAGTTTTTACGAGATTCTGCCTGTCAGATCGAAAGAAAAACTATGATTGGTAGTACTCTTAGAAACAGGACTCTTATGCATTCGGAGTTATTATGTATGAAATTATCTTCGGAAATTGCATCTACTCTTTAAGTACAAACAAGCTGAAAGAGTACTGTCTGAAGAAATAGACTATTCGTAAAATCTTTTTAGCACCTTAGCGAGGTGAAGATTACGGTGAGGACAAGATAATGTCGAACATTCTGTACATGGTAATACGCTGTTTGGATCTTGATCCTGCAAAGCGGCCTTGTTTTGAATGGATAGGGATTAGCCTCAAACTTATGCTAAATTCCTATATTAATATTTATTGATTTTTTATTACTTGTGTTAATGAATATTAATCTGTTGG
>Ga0194117_10003420_pt1 | contig 15961 bp, 8 predicted proteins | sample TA2MahsurfametaG_FD_160579 | JGI IMG/M metagenome (GOLD analysis project Ga0194117, IMG submission 160579) | Freshwater microbial communities from Lake Tanganyika, Tanzania - TA2015009 Mahale N1 surface | ecosystem: Environmental > Aquatic > Freshwater > Lake | place: Tanzania: Lake Tanganyika...
GATTTCCTCAAGAAACAAGGCCTTGAAATTGTATCGAACCCATAAAACGACTATAGTATACTGCTAATCAAATAGCCTATAAGATTATGTAATAAACTGTTGTTAGCATTGATATAGGGTAAGAGAATTGAAAACTAGCAGTGGATTTTTAACAAGCAAAGCTAGATCCAGTCCAAAATTAATGGATTGAGTTGGAAACAAATCTATTAAGTTAAGGGAACTCATCATCTTATCCTAAAAGGAAAGGGAAAGTTCTATATCAGTAAGAGACTATAGGATTTATTTGAAGGAGTGATTTAAAAACTTGGAGGAGAACTCATTACTTAACTTATAGATAAAAAGAAAGTTATTAATCTAGTTTTGAGGCCATAGGATTCACTCGATACTGAGTTGTACTTAAACAATAGGCAGAATAAGAAGTGGAGATTTTTGAGGAGTGAAGCAATCACTGATTGTGTGCTGACTGGGAATTTTTCAGTTGAATAAAAGTATGTCATCAATATTTTTAAAGATGATTAATGATTCTTATGATTTATCCTCATTAAATCAAAAACAATAAATAGTCTGCTTCAGCCACTTGGTTCAATACATTCATTTTTTATTTACAACATAAACGGATGATAAATGCTTATTATAAAAAGTATAAATCAGTCTTTTAAAAGGCCGATCTCAGTCTATGAATCTCTCACTCCTAGCAAAAAGTACAAACTAGAATATTTGAGCTGCTAAGGGAAATCAACTGCACCTATAAGCATATCATCGCAAAACCACTTTATTTCCATTAATTAGAAGTCCACACTCATTCTGACAACAGGCTTGTCTTCAATTCTCAACTTGGCTGTTATAGCAGAACAGTTTCCTCTGACATAAATGCTTCCCCAGAACGTTAATCCTACAAAATGCTAGCTGTAAATGCTCGCATTATGTTTGACATAAGCTCCACATAGGCCGATTAAAATATTTGGATTGGGAGTCTACATTTTGAACTTAAAGTTGACTTTGCCTTTTTTGTTGATGCAATAAGCACTGTTTAGGGTAGTAAATTTGTCATTTTTCTTTAGGATTTTGTTGCTCATCACGTTGTAGTTCTATATGTAAGGGTTTTGAGTGTCAACTTTGAAATGGAAGACTTCTCCGTATTGAAATGTCTAATCCATAAAATTGTTGACCCATTAGTTATGTTTTTTGACAGCAGTAAGGTTTTTACTTTAGATCCAGACAATTTATATATTGTTTTTTGGCTTTCTTATCAACTTTTCTTTTATATTTTCATTTTATTAAGCCTATAAAAAAATTCTATAAAGTTTTGGCATGGTTTAGAGCTAGCCTAATCGATTTAAAAAATTATTATAAGGTTTGCTGCTCTGTGGATTTTTTACTTTATCATGACATGTATACCTGAAAAGGAAAATATGCTCAGATTTTTGAATTCGACAAGCATAAGTTAGTCTGCAATAATATTCTTCAGAGGATTGCCATCTAAATTAACAACGAATTACATAGAAACCAATGCGAAAGATTACAAAAGGGTAGGAGAGAAGGTATTTCTTCGATTTGATTGGATTAAATGGCGAGATAGCTCAATCCTTTTAGTTGCGATAAAGGCTATATATTTTTGATAAAATTATTGTTCAGATTTAGAAAACAAATATTCTTCAGTTCATCTATATTTTTGGGGTTTTAAATTAAATTTTGGTCTAATTTAACAACAGAGTACCTGCTTTTAGATAAACAAGTGAGGGAAAAGACTTTAAATGCTAAAATTGGCTTATTTTTCTCGAACTAAGATCAAGTTTGCGAAATTTAGATATTGTGTTAGATTTGCCAGACTTGAATGCGGCTGCAACCTCAAAAATTTCTTTCTGAAAAGAATACAAAAATAATTAATTTTGTTATTCCTTTAGTGCATTTTTGACTGTTTTTTCCTTATTAATCATCCGAAACATTTCGTAGTGAGGTTTCACTAATGAAATCCTGATGAGTGTACGACATATCGGGCAGGGAACTGGCTCATTATAGCTTAATTTAAACATCCCTTAAATACATTGATCACAGAAAAAATGTTAATTTGGGCATGCCAGCATTGGCCATCTTCCCATGATGTGATACAATTCGAAGCAGATATCGCAGTGTATTGTAGAGCTGCTTTTCCTTTCGGCGAGTTTAGGGAGATCGTCTTCATGTTTCTATATTTATTTTTATCCGAGATTTTTGTCCATAGCAAGAATTATAATATTGGAATGGGAAGATAATCAGTCAAAAAAGCCAAATAAAAAATTTTGAAAGCTTAATAGCTCAAAGTATTATTCGGAGTAACGAATACATATGAACTGATAGTTTTATTTGTGAAAAAAACAATAAACATGATGTGTTTTATTTTCGAGTACTTTACAAAAAAAATCCTTTTGACTATTGTCGAATCCTGTTTAACTTGACAATAATTAAAGAATAGTGAATTCTATCGTATTTAATTACCAAATTCTAAACTTATTTACAAATAATAGTTATATGAAAGGCTTCGGATTTCCCGGAAAACCAGCTGGACAAGGTAACAATAATACACCAAGTTACCGAGCTGATACATCTTCTCACAAATCTCAACTAATTGTGGTATTGAAGCGATCAGAACAGCTTTGGAATGAGTAAAAAACAGAATAAAGTAAAAAATCTATAACCTAGGTCTTATTCAACTAAGAAAAGGTATCTCCTTACTTTAGTTTATCATTCAAAATGAGTCCATTTAATCTGTAAAACAATCCTTTCAGGATAAGATGAAAGAACTTAAAGGAAGGCTCAAGAACAGAGAAGAAGGGAAATAAGTAGGTACTTCAGTTTTTATCAAGGTCCAGCTACCACCACTGGAGGCGGCGGAAATGGAGGAAATAATAAGAACAAAGAAGAAGGCAATCTTAAAGGACAAATCGGAGATGCTATTGTCACTTAAAAACCGAATGTTAAATGGTAGGATGTTTCGGGTCTTTAAAACGCTAAAAATGCATTGAAGTAGGCCGTTATTCTTCCAATTCGTTTTAAGTAAATTTTCACAGGCAGTCGAAAGCCATGGAAAGGAATTCTTTTATATGGACCACCAGGAACTGGTAAAACTTTTTTGGCAAAGGCCTGTGCTACTGAAGCTGAAGGTACATTTTTTTCTGTTTCTTCATCAGATTTAATGAGTAAATATGTGGGCTAAAGTTAAAAACTCATTAAAGCGTTATTCAATATGGCAAGAGAGAAAAAACCATCAATTATTTTTATTGATTAAATTGATTCAATGTGTGGAAACAGATCTGATGGAGAAAACTAAGCTTCAAGAAGAGTTAAAACATAGTTTCTTGTCCAGATGCAAGGAGTTGGGCATGATGATACTGGCGTTTTAGTTTTAGGTGCAACCAATCTGCCTTGGGCTTTGGATCCTGCTATTCGTAGAAGATTTGAGAGAAGAATCTATATCTCTTTGCCTTAATATGAAGCCAGGTATTTCACTTTTCATTTAGATTAGGAATGCTCAAAAGAGGAATGAAAGATACACCCAATGATCTCACTGAAAAAGACTATGATGAATTTGCCAAATATACTTAAGATTACAGCGGAAGTGATATAAGTATTTTGGTGAGAGATGCTGTATATGAGCCCGTTCGAAGACTTCAGCTAGCAAAGAAATTTAAAAAACTAGGAAATGGGAAATGGACTCCTTGTCGTTAGGGTTAAGAAGGAGAACCTAAAAGTTGGCTGGATTTTAAAGATCAAAGTTAGCTTGATATTGGAATGATTACAAGAATTGATTTCTAGGTTGCTTTGAAGAGGACAAAACCTTCAGTGGATCAAACTCAGCTTAAAGAGTATGAATAGTTTACCAAGACGTTTGGACAAGATGGTTGAAAAATGATTCAGGAATTGCTAAAAACCCCTATTTATCAAGCATATTTTACTTTTTAGTTGGTTTCAAAATTAATCAAAAACATTTTTGATTTTCATAATAATATCCAATGTCAGAAAAAGAGCCAGCCTAAAGTATAGAATAAAGACCAGATTAATAAATCTCTGAGAATTAGCCCGTCTAGCAAGAAGCTAGATTGTAGAGATAAATTTAGTAGCACAAATATCAGTCAGAAGTCAACTAGATCAAAATGAATCAAATAGTAAACGGATTAGATGTCTAAAAGGAAAGATAGCCCCAAGTTTAAGAAATAGTATTAACTCATGTATAGCCTCCTGAAATTAAAAATCCACTCTATGTCTATGTAAACTCCAAGTTATGCAGAAAGGTCATGAAAAATATGATTGGAACATAGGATAGCTCGATGCTACTGCCTGCATCGAAAAGTTATAGAACAAATTTGCACCAGATTTGTATGAATTTCCCTTTTTAAATGAGGTATTTAAATTGTAAAATAGGTGAATATCACAGTAACTACAGTTAATAATTTAAAGGGTCATTTACACTACACATTAAAAATTGATGATAGAAATAGAGAAAGAGAAGTATCCAGAAGATATACCTAGCTTATCCTATTAAGAAGTAAGCTAGTTGAACTATGGCCAGGGATTATGTTTTGCATATTTCCTAATAAATCTAAGATAGGAGTTAGTTAAGGAGATCTCATCAGGAGCCGATCACAATATATTATTAGATTCTTCAGACACTTGAGTCGACATTAGGGGATCTACTACTCCGAAGAAGTGCAAACATTCCTTAAGAATTCAGATAATATCAACCTTGAGGTTTATATACAAACACTTCCTGTGTTAAAGCCCATGTAAATATTTGAGAAGTATAAAAAGCATTTTCCCGAAAAATATTAGCAATCACTCAAATAAGATTTTTTGGTATGGAGTCCATTATATAGTATCGTAAAGAAGAATTAACTGTTGGTTTAGAAGAGTATGAAGTATTTTTTTCAAAGAAGAAAATGGATTTGAGCGACTACATGGGAAGTATAATCAGAATGGCAGAATCAAAACAAAAATACTTTAGAGCTGCCAGTAGACTCAATACAGAACTGTTAGCTGATTACTAAGATACAATTTCAAGATGGATAAAAAATCAGCCATTACCTCAGAGTCCACCCAGTATCATGCAAAGATTAAGCTTTAGTCAATCTCGTAAAAATTCGATCAGCAATATCTAAAATCTTAAGGATATAAAAGAAAGTTAAGAAAAAAAAAGTGTAAAAGAATAGGTCTAACTCGGTTAAAAAAGATTGTCTAGGTAGGTGCAAAAAGTGAAAGAGTAAACTCGACTAGGTTTATTATCTTCATAAGCTTATAAATCGAGGCTTGAAGACACAGCTTTACTGATACATGACTATAACAGTTCAAGTTGGAAAATCTATGAAGTTATAAAATATTAGCTGAAAGAAATTGATAGTGTTTTAGGAGCAATAGAGCAAACCAAAGCTATATTCCGCGAGGTTGTCTATCTCAAGAGAACCATCGGAATCAATAAAGAACAAATAGAGGCCTTAAACAATAATAAAACTACAATGAAAACATTTTTTATGGAAGGGAATAACTAGGAGAAAAAGACCAAACTTACTTCTGATAATCAAAGTTTAGAGTAACAATTGTAAAAAATGGAATAGTTTTACTATCTGTTAATGGTTCTACTTCAAAAACAATTGAAACAATACCATCTTTAACGTTCCAACTTCTACAAAAAGTCAATTAAAAAAGCTTTTACGGATTAAATAGGAATATTAAAGAACCTCATGGATTTCCATATTTACGAGGAGCAGTTATTCGCAAAAGAATTGAACCAAAGGTTGATTGCAATACGACAATAGTCGAATCCTGAAGCTGATTAGCCACAAAATCAGTAATGAACCTTGATTTCCAATAGTTATGTACAATCTTCAATAAGCAAGATGATTTAAAGAAAAAATAAAATTATCAACAACAACAAGAATTTGTCTGCTTATTTTATAGACAACTATTGGCCCAAAGCTAAATGTTGATAGGCTACATGCTTGAAGAGCTATATTTTAAGGAAAGTAAGGTGCAGATAGTTTTGAGATATTTATAACTGCCTTCGATCAGAATCTTCTTTATTTCATGTTTACTTAGGTGTATTTGGATTAAATACTTCGTATTTGTTTGCTCCATTCTTTGGATTTATTTATTGTAGACCCAAGCATACTTTTATTTTTGGCTGTTGTACCATCTGTTGTTGATTTTTACGTTACTTCGGAATGGATTCTACTCAAATTTTCGTGAAGAGTGTTAAGTTTGTGATTGTATTGTTCGAGATACTCTTCTTTAACTTTTTTCTCGATTGGTCTGGCTATTTTATCAATGAGCCTGATTTCAAATAGTTTGTCTAAAAGCTTGAGAGACTATTAGATTGGATTATTCGATTCTATATCCTCGATATTTTTAGTTTTTCTATTTTGAACTGCTCCTTTGACGCGATGAGTAGACATCTACAAAACAAATTATACATTTAGAATAGGCTGATTTAAATATAAACTTTTGCGAATAGCAAATAAGGAAGCTGTATTAAGCATAAAATCAAAGTTATCCCTATAAGTGATATATCCCATGTTCAAAATTGATATTTGGAGATGAATACAAAACAAATTCTTATCTAGCTATCGATGCCTTCTCAAATCCAGAGCGCGAAATTAGAATATTATAGCTGATGTTCGAAACGATGATGTAAAACAACAAAATGATCTTAATGAAGTGATGATCGATGCATAAATATTGTGTTGAAATTTTAAAAAAAGAAAGTTTTAATATAATCGTTGAAAGGTGAAAAAATATCGCTTTTGGGTTTTGAGTATTATAAAACAACATGTATTTAAAAAAAGTTTCATGCCTCCAAAATGAATGTATATGACTCCTTTCTCTTTCCAGTGATAGATTTCTCAAAAAGGATGCAGAGCTAATTTATAATACCTTGCCTTAATTTTGATTATAAACATTTACTATTGATTAACGCAAAATGTCAAAACTTTAAATCAAGAAAAAGAAAAGACTGTTGCTCAAAGGCCAGGAAAAGTATGACAAAATAGTTTATCGTTAAAAAATGCTGCTCCTTAAGGGAGTTTTTATTGATAAATCCCAAATCAAATAAGTAACTTAACACCTATCAAGACTGCATAAAAACTCGGCATTAACTATTCTACAGCCAAAACTTTCCTCAGAAAGTTCAAGGCTAGAACCACAGAACTTAACGCTTAATTTATCTGCGATGTTTGCAAATGGTTCTAAGAATATTCCAAATCCCACGAAAGGTGTGCATACCGGAGTTTGGCTGATAAACTGCCTTAAACATCATCAAACAGTAGCGTAAAGGAAGGGCTAAAAGAGTAAGAAGACAGTGGAGTTGGAAACTATGTTTATTTTGAGAAAAACCTAAATGGGGAGTAAAAGGCAGGTTAAATTTAGATAATCCAGCAGGTATTGTTTAAAGATTGAAGAAAATGTGATATTTTCATTTACCATATTTTGAATCGGATTCGGTCAGTCATAATAACATAAAGATAAATATTATTGAGATCATCGAATAAAACGGACAAGCCTCAACTCTACTTGTTGGACCTTTTACGTTTTAAGTGCGTGAAAATGAGGATTCTGATAAGTCTATAAACATAGATAAGTATTTATTTTTTATAACTGAGATTCGAGAATAATCTTTTATAATAGAGAGAATGCGTAGGTCAGGGACTAAATTTTAATAAAAAATAAAATAACAGAAAGAAAGAACTATTCTTTGTGCACTTGGGCATAGCTTTGTTAGAGTTTGGAAATTCTGAAAGTGAATATTTTAGTCAGCAGAAACTTCTTTTTTAATGAATTTTTTATATTTTGCTTGTAGTTTATTTTGAATTTAGAAAATGAATTACAGCAAATTTTATTCAATTATCAAAGAAATACTTATGCTTAATATTCACTGTTTGGATGCCTCAAGAAAATACTCTAAAAAGAAAGGTTAAAAATCACTTGTATCCAAATCTTTAAAAATTGCGTAGTAAAGTTTAAACACGTACATTCAAAACTCCAATACATTTTACTTTCTCTGACTCACGCCCCTCTCCTCTTAATATCACACGTTCTATCTATTTCTAGTCGAGCTCACTAGGCGTAGGCTCGATGAACGGAAACCACTTATGAATCCAACTTTAATTACGAATTATTGAGTAAATGTATGCTTTCTTCATGAATTGTCCTTTTTATGTTGGGAAATCTATATGTGCGTAGCCTTTAGGAACTAATTGCCCCAAATAATTGAAGCCCTTCAAGGTGATTATCATTTTAGGCCAGCTTGCTATGTACATACATGAAACTAAAAAATCGAAACTCAAACTGAAGGTCACTTTCCCATTTCTAGTTTAACAAAAATTCGACTATCCTTATGTATCCTAATTAAGAGAGTAGATACATCTGCTTAGGGAGTTTAGTCATGCCATTCTTGACCCATACTGATTCTATAAGATAACTGTAAAGTTTCGTTATAATTAGAAATAAGTTGTGCATCTTCAATGACTCCTGAAAAAGAACCGTAAACACCCACTGCAGCTATACCTTTCGGATCAACTTTTTAAAGATTAAATTTTTGATTTTTGGAGAAGTTTTCCATATTTGTTTCGTAAGCACTAAGTTTGCTAACATTTTTTTGCTTGAAGGCCATTCTTGAGGCCATTAGTTTGGATTAAGATCGTGCGGAAGATGACTCCTCTCTCATTTAAATTATAAATAATCAAGTTTTTAATTTAAACGATGAGGCACATAAATATAAAGTTAAGACTTTTATAAGTTAATGAAAAAAATAATCAAAAGTTTTTAATCATCTAAGTGTTATATTTCATACATACAAAGAGATGATTTTCCTTATTTTTATAGCTGTCAATTGATTGTATGGATATCTCAATCTATTAAAAGTGGTCCCTTATTTTTTGTTTTTGATTATTATCAATTATTCAAATCATGAATAAATGTTCCTAATTAGTAAATAGATAGAAAATGCTTTTAGATCATTTTACTCAAAATAAGATACAAGATTCATAAAGTAGTCACCTTGATCTCAATGTCATCCGAGTTAGATCTGCTCCTGTTGATGTGGTTCTGCATTCTTATGATATTTCTTGTGCATCTAACTAATAACTTACTTACCTATCGAAACAGTCGAGCTCCCCAGGGGTGAAGCGGGAGTGATTGAACGATATCACACACATGTTCGTACATTGATTGATCCTTGTCTTGTCGAAGGACGTGGCAATGGACTCCATTTATAGCAAATATTTTATTATGATTTAATGACAATCGAATGGTCAATAATTAAGCAACTGCTCCAATATCATTAATAAACATAACAACTGAAAATAGTTTCAAGATATGGAAAAGATTTTTGTGTTAAACTCATTGATTTTTGTGTATTGATTTCAAGTTTTTATAATTTAATGATTTTGAAGCCTCAAAGATATTATTTTTATTAATATTCTCCCAAACAGTGAGAACACAACATACTAAAGATTTAGATTTGGTGATAGTTTCTAAGTTAGCTTTCTAACTTTTTGAAGTTATTTAGAGTTATAAGCTATCAAAGCACTATTTTAAGTAACTCTATATCATTTATAATAGTTGCTTCATTAGTTTTGAATATTTGTATATGAAAGATTATATTTTTGTAGGTGTAGATAAATAAAGAGTGCATCTTTCTGTTTATATTTACAACCTAGGAAATAAACCGAAAAATGTATAGTCCTTAATTCAGCATAATCAGAACCCTCTGAATTATGACTCAATTATCTATCTAATTAATACAATTAATAAGATGTAATTTATTGTAGTTGTATCTGTGTTTTTGAAGTTCAACGGATTTATGATATTTCTTACTGCTTCTGTTTCCTTATTAAAATGTAAATAGCCTAGAATATAGCAAACAGAAAGAAGGTGTCATCTATTTTACATTAAATAAAAAAGTCGATCATTTCTGCTTTTTTTGAAAGCTAGTATTTTCATTTCATTATTGTTCTCTCTTATTATACAAATGAACTCAAGAAAAGTCTGGACACCTTAGGTATCCTAATAGACACTTAGGAAGATAAAAAAATAGCCTAGCTCGTCAAAGTTTATGGACATAAAAACTGGGCATAGATATCTAATGAGCTCATTAAAAAATTTGGATCGCCTAAGCGCACAGGAAAGCAATGCCGATAAAGGTAAAAATAGTTCAAAAAAGATGGCATAACCATTTGGATCCATATATAGAGAAAAGAAGTTGGACCAAAGTAGAATAAGATCTCATGTTTGAAATTCATAGCCAACATGGAAATAAGTGGACGATCATTGCTGCTTCTATGCCTGGAAGGTAATAATCTCTCAATAAAGGACAGACAACGCAATAAAAAATCATTTTTACTCAAGGATCCGTCGAAGTTTGAGAAGAATGGGGAAGTTCGTAGGTTCAAAAAATAGCACGTAGCAGATGAAGCTAATCAAACCTTCAACACTAACAAAAATATTTGCAGCAGAAAGTTAGCTTCCACAAAATACATTTTTGTCTTAGTAGCAACAGAAGATTATTATAAATTTAAGAGAAAATTGTGAAACGGTCAGGAAATAAATAATCAAATTTACGAACTACAAGCCCAGGAGGAATGATAAAATCACCTAAAGATAAAAAAGTGAGTTTCAGAAAATAATCGACAAAATAGTCTCAATCAATACCATCTATGAAAAAATTAAAATGTCAGAAAAAAGGAGGAGGAACTAAGAGCTTATCTTTCAAAAAGAAACCGGAAAACTTATACTTTCAGATGATAGTTTTCATTAAAGCGAAGAGTAGGCCAAGGATAGCTAGTTTTAATAGTAATTTAGTCCGTTAATTAAAGATTAAAAAAAATAATAGAAGCCCAAACAATCTGAAATTAAAAATGAATACATTGAAGATTACTAACAGCTTGTAATAGAAAATCCAAAAAAAGAAACAGAATAAAATATGTACTTATTCGTCCCAACGGTCTTGATTTCTCCAGAATCACACTAAAGACATCTGAATTCGTAATACGAAGAAATTTATTAGAAACTACACAAACCAGAAATCCCTGATTTTTTGATTGAGCTAAAAGAGTAAGAGGAAAACTTACATCATGTCCAGCATAGCAATGGGAAATTTAACCTTAATATAAATTCTCCAGGATATTTTATCTCTACACAAAAGAACAATCCTTTTGTTAGTTTTCAAAGCCCGAATAATATCTCTTTTTCCGATCATGGCATCAAAATTGTACAAGAATTTAGACCGTTTTAGTATGTAGACAGTGATGAATTTTAAATTTCAGTACTAGAGTTACAAAGATAAATTGAGATGAACAGAAGACAGCCGAACATTAAAAATACACCATAGAACAAGGAATCCTAGATTTTATCTTTTGGTATTGAGTAACTAACATCAAAAGAATGTGTTTAATGATTTGTGTGTTTGTTTTAATAACTGACAAATATTACTCTTCTATTTATAGATGAAGTAAATCTTGGATTTTCTGTTGAAAGTTTTTATTTATACAAGGTATTTGATTCATGAATGAGCGATTAATAGATTATTTATTAGTATAAACAGATGGCTGATAACGTACAAATGACTATGAAGATGGCAATCAAGTGGCAATGGAGAATCTCCTTTGTATTCTAGTCGTAAGTTAACTTCTATTAAGCCTTACAGTCTAAGAAGAAGATATGGCTTTAAGAATTATAGGATTGACTATGACTGCTCTTGTCTGTATTTTATCAGTGGCACTACCAGCTTTAAAATCTAAAGCAATCAAAAAACTATTCCGGCAGAACAAAAACGATAGCATGCTTTTAAAATAAAGCTAAACGGAGTCTGATGAAAGCAGTTAATAAGAAACTCCTCGTAGCATGACTGAACATTTATTCAACTTTTTGTACGTTTTTGTGTACAGCTGTTTCCATATTTTGACAATGATGTTAATCATGACATACAACGGATATGTGATAATAATGGTAATGGTGGGATTGACGATCGGGTATACACTTTTCGGAATGTAAGTCGACAAAGACAAAAATCTTCCAGTGAATTGCTGTGCCTGATAATCAATATTTCATAACTCATTCAATAAAATTGAATAAAAGAATAAAAGCTGCTTTTTGATTATTTTAAAACAACAATCAATTATTTAATCTTTAAATTATGCCCAAAAACAAAGGTAGAGGTGGTAAGAGCTACAAGAGAGGAAAGCACTCAGGCCCAGTCAAGAGAGAACTAGTCACTAAAGAAGAAGATGAGACTTATGAGTATGGTCTTGTGTTAAAAATGCTTGGAAACTGCAGAATCCTATTGAGATGTTATGACTAAGTTGAAAGGATAGGCCATATCAGAGGAAAAATGAAAAAGAAAGTTTGGATTGGAATCGGAGATTTAGTCCTTTGCAGCTTGAGAGAATTCGAAAATGAAAAATGCGCGGTAGTATTAAAATACTTACCAGACGAAATTAGACAACTTAAAGCTCAAGGAGAAGTTCCACAAGATCTCTAGATAAATGAAAATCAAGATGCAACTGCTAGTGGTATTGAATTCGTTGAAGGAAACGAAGAAGGAGGTAGTGACAGTTCAGATTCCGACTCAGAAAGTGACTCATAGGATGAGAATGGTCCTACAAACTTCAACTTCAATCAAAAGAAAAAACAGTAAGAGATTGATATCGATAATATTTGATCTCCTTGATTGCTTATTTGAATCTAATTTGTATATTTTCCTTAAGTAAAGATCAACTCTCTGGTTAACCAGTCATAAACTAATTTAAATCATTAAATCTAAAAATATATAATTTTATAAAAAATAATCTTAGCCATAAATGACCTAAAACAAACAAAAACTTGCTCAATGCTTCGGAAGAAAGAAAAACTCAGTCGCTGTCGCAACTGTTAGATCAGGAAAAGGAGTGCTCAGAGTCAATGGATCTCCTATTGAACTCTTGGAACCTCAATCATTGAGAGTTAAAGTACTTGAACCTGTTCTTCTCTTAGGACTCAAGAGATTCCAAAATTTGGATATCAGAATCAGATTGAGAGGTGGAGGATATGTCTCCCAAATCTATGCCATTCGTCAAGCTTTGTCTAAGGGAGTTGTTGCTTACTATCAAAAGTATGTCAACGAAAACGAAAAGAGAGAAATTAAAGAAGTTTTGTTGCAATATGACAGATCTCTCTTGGTTGCTGATCCCAGAAGATGCGAGCCCAAGAAATACGGTGGTCCCGGAGCAAGAGCCAGATATCAAAAATCTTACAGATGATTGTTTGTGCTTATTTGGATCTTCTAATAAATGCATTGTGAGATGGCTTATTAAATTGCTTAATTTTATAGGCATACAAATGTATATGTTACTACTCATATTCAACTATCTTCTAAATGGCAAGAACTAAACAGACTGCTAGAAAGAGTACTTCGCAAAAAAGACCAAGAAAACAGCTACAAGCGCTCAAAATAGCAAGAAAAACTACTCCCAGTTTATCACCAGGTGTTAAGAAGCCATTTAAATTAAAACCTGGCACAGTTGCTCTCCGATAAATAAGAAAATATCAAAAAAGCGTAATTTCTATTTTATTAAGACATAATTACTGATCAGAAGACTTCCTTTCCAAAGACTAGTCAGAGAAATCGCAACATAGTTTAAACAAGAAGTCAGATTCCAGACTCAAGCAATTTTGGCTCTCCAGTAGGCTTCTGAAGCATTTTTGGTTTCTTTGTTTGAAGACACTAATTTGTGTGCCATTCACGCTAAGAGAGTAACTATTATGTCAAGAGACTTACAGCTTGCAAAGAGAATAAGAGGAGATAGATTTTGATAATTGATTCTCTCATTCATTAATCTTTTTATAATCTTTGTAGAATTAATAATTTCATGCAAAAATCACAAGGAGTTGTTACCCGTTTTCTTTGAATTCATAGTGTTTAGTTTATTCAATTGCTGACCATACAAAAGGAGTTTGTGAAAACAAAATACAAATATTGATTCCTGGGAATACTTGACTAAATCTTTAAGATAATACTTTCGTCTTTTAAGAATTTTTCAACTGTTTTTCTATTGATTAGTAACATTTTAGGCATCTCTTCTAAAACTATTTCGAGTTTAAAGTCAAATTCGACTTTACAAGCCGTATTATCTGCAAATTTTCAGATTGGTAAGCGATTGATGAATTAATTCCAGAGTGAATTGGGCCTCCATTTGCAAGAATAAAGGCAGATTCGGCAAACTGTCTTTTAAAAGTTTGAATGATATCTTTTGAAAAAAAGGCAGGAGGAATATAATTATTCATAGTATTTATTATATTTTAGTTTTATTATATTCTCGTAGAGGAGCTGTAGAGGAGCTGTTAATCAATAATCTAAAATCTCGAGAAGTATTAGTTTAGAAATATTTTAGTTAATAAAATCATATTAAAGGTAGTTTGATTCCACTATTCGTCTTTCTTTGGATTGTGTTTAGTTGTCGGAGTCTCTTTTACTTACTCTTAAGCTGGCTTCTATTTATCTTTAATAGACTTTGAGCCACAACATCCAAATCTATTGATCTATTACCTATATTGACTTCAGAAATTTCGTTATGCCTAGCATAAAAACCTGGATTCTTTTTCCGTATTTGAAGCCGCAGTTTTTAGTTTGATTTATCTTTAGATTATTTATCAATGTACATGTATCCTTTCAGGTCAATCGTATGAAACGATTTTAAAGCATCATCTTATTTTAATGGTGACATCGAAATTGAATTGTTGTTTTGAATTTAACTTTTTTACAAATACTTTTTCTTGTATTTATTATTGATTGAAGTCTAAGTCGATTCCAATTTCTTAGATGTACCTAGTAATTCAAAAGTGGCTCCACTGATTTTTAAAGACTATTCAATTTTTTTTTGCTGTCCTCTGAGCCTTAAATGTTACATATGGTTGATCGAAATGTTTTTTTGACTTGGAGAAGTGCCATCTTTGAATTTTCCTTCAATATTTTATATTTAAGGAGAAGAGTTATCATTTTCATCTTCAACTTTAATTTTCTAAGATTTTATATGCCTTTTTATTTAGTTTTACACCTTATGAGGTAGCCTCTAAGCTATAACATCTCTCAGATCATTTTACATATTTTTTTAGAGTAGCTACTATATTTTTCTTTTTATCTACAAATTATATTTCTAAACTGGTGAATCCAATTACCTTATCTTATCGCTATTTTTTTTACTGTTTATTTATGGTAGTTCTTATTCATTCAGTTTTAAACTACGCTTTTGGTTCTCTTCTATTTTTTACGAGGAGGTGAGAAACTGTTAGATTTATAGTATTTCTTTGGCCATTTAGGCTTCAGCTTCACTATCTGAGCCAGATTAACGGTCCTATTTTTAAACATTTTAAGTAACTTAACTCAATTATCTTTTAATATTTCTAAGATAAATACTTTCTTTTAAACTTTTTTCATATTTTTGTATTTACAGGAAAGTTCGATAAATTGACATAACTAATGATCTGCCCAGCTATTTAAAATGTTATTATGTAAATGAAAAGGGTATCTCAGAATTCTATTTATTTGGAATTTTACCTCCTTATAGTTTCCAAAAAATGAAACTTCATAAGTGTAGACAAAGCCTGTATCCTTGATCATATTGCCAAGGACAACTCGTGCAGTTGAAAATTTAGGATCGCTTTAAGTTTAGCGTGTAAATTTACTATGTTCAAAAAGTATATTTCTATTGATTTTGGAGGCAATGAAAGGAAATAACATGAAATTCGAACCGAAATCATTTCCATAAAAGAAGCTTCCCATTCTACATAAAGCATAAGGTACTTTCGACTGTGTCCGTGAAGATCAAGTATGAGTTCTATTTGTTGTTTTTTAGCTATCTTTTTTATATAATTTTTGATAATACTAACTTCAGGTTGTTTTGAAGCATCTGTTTTTAACCAACATCTATTGAGGTCATAACCAGCAAAATTTCCTCGATAATTT
>Ga0194117_10003425_pt1 | contig 15948 bp, 18 predicted proteins | sample TA2MahsurfametaG_FD_160579 | JGI IMG/M metagenome (GOLD analysis project Ga0194117, IMG submission 160579) | Freshwater microbial communities from Lake Tanganyika, Tanzania - TA2015009 Mahale N1 surface | ecosystem: Environmental > Aquatic > Freshwater > Lake | place: Tanzania: Lake Tanganyika...
AGCAGTGGTGGTGAAATTACGCATGAGGAAATTGTAAAAAAATAATTTCATTAATCTAGTGCCCATTCCTTGTAAATGAGTAATATTGAGGAGATTTAAAATACTGTAATATGAAAAAATTAATTGTAATGTCTTTGGCTGCATTGTTTTTAGCATCATGCGGAGGAAGTAAAAAAGGAGCTTGGTCAGATGAAGATAAAGAGAAGGCTCGACAAGAAATGGAAAAAGGAATTAGGGAAAACGGTGGAGACCCCAAAGAAATGAAAGAATTAATCGATTGTGCAATAAAAAAGTGTGAAGAAAATTACGAGAACTTTGAAGAAGTTGATAATGCCAGTGAACAAGAAGCAGCAAAAATTCTTTCAGATTGTATGGCGTCGTTGATGAAAGACGCATTAAAAGATGTGAAAATCCCGGAAACTCCTGCTGTTGATGAGGAGTCTATGGAAACCCCTTCAATGGAAGAAGAAATGTATGAGGAAGAAATGTATGAGGAAGAAATGTCTGAGGAGGAAATGTATTAAGATTTATAATGAGCGAATTAATATTTTTTGAAATAGATTACAAAAGCCAGTTCATTTAATGGTGCTTGGCAAAACAAAAAATTTATAAAACCACATTTGAGATAACCATTAATTCAATCAAAATTTCTATTTTCGTCCATATAAAAATGTATAATTATGAAAAAGTATTTATTAAGCCTGTTTATGTTAAGCTCATTAGCAATAAGTTCTTGCGGGGATAAAGCAGAAGACATTAACGTGGCTGATATTGATTCTGAATGCGGTTGTGTAGAATCTATGAACATTGTGCTGAATGAAATGATTGAGGCTATTGACGGTAAAAAAATATCCGAAATGTCCGATGAGGATGAAAAAGCATTTAAAGAAAAAATAAAACCGTTAAAAGATAAGGTAGAAGAAATTACAAAACATTGTAATAAAAAGTTTCCTAATGTAAAGTATGACAAAATCAAGGACTGTGCTGCAGTTGAGGAATTGAAAAAGACAATAGAAAAAGCAAAAGACTTGGGATTAAATTAAAATAGTGGCTGCCCAAAAGGCAGCCATTTTTATTTGATTACTCAACCTTATTTATTGTTCCAATTGGTCATGGTGAGTGCTAAGCCTTGCGTTGACAAACTCTGTTTCCGAACTTCATCATCTACAACCTGTGGTTTTTGCTTTTCTCGGTTTTCCCATATTCGGAGCTTCATCCTCTACTCAATTGGAAAACGTCGCTTCTTTAAAAAAACAATTTGATAATGCAAAAGGTGAATATGAAAAAATCAAAGTTGGAAATCTAAAAGCATTTGAGAAAATTCTTGAGAAGAATACCGCGATGCAAAAACCCGTAATTGTTGGTTTTGAGGAGTTTTTGAAGTTATAAACTTCATTTATTTTAGTTTAAGAACTTAATTGAATTTTTATGATAATTGATAAACGATTTTGGAATGTTTTAGGATGGATTTCCTTAGTACTCTTTTTTATTACAGCAGTTTATTATTTGTTCGTCGATGCAAATTTATTCGAAAGCCCTATTTGGCTAATAGCTACTGTTGCATGTTGGTTTTATAGAGATTATTTAGATAAGGAAGAAAAGAACAAGCAGAATTCCACAAAAGAATAAATATTTTTTTAAAAAATTCCCTGAAATATAAATGAAAGGTGGAATTGTTGAGATCAGCCAAATAAGATTAATCTTACTATACAAGATTTGTTGTTTCGGGCTTTTCTAAAATTATAGATTGATAACGAACGTTTTAGCAATAGTTAAATCTGCTCGTTTGATGTAGGAAATCAGGCTGATCAATAACCACAAAGAAATTGAAGAATTGAAGAAGTCGAAATTTAAATTCGAAAAAGTTTGAGTTTTCTTTAATTATCTTACTAGGTTAATGTGTCCACCATGCACTTGATTGATCTTGTCCTTAGCGTTACGGTAGGTTATTTTAAAAGTATAAACGCCATCCTGAACCGTCTCATTATTGAATTGTCCGTTCCAACCTTAAAGGTAGTCTTCTGTTTTAAACACCAATTGTCCCCATCGATTGAAAATATTCAATTCATAGTTCTCAACATTAAACCCTGATGAAAATACAGGAATCCAAATATCATTTAAACCATCTCCATCAGGAATAAAAGTATTTGGTGCAAACATCACAACATCATCTGAAACTGTAATAAGTTGGGAAGTAGAATCTTTACAACCTTGATCTGAAATGGTTCATTATTTCGTTCTCAATCACCTGTTTGGCATCATTATCAAAACCTACCCTCCTAAAGACAGGGTCTCCATCTTTTAAAAAGATAAGAGTAGGAACATTCATCACACGGAATTTAAGTCTTTCTTCCTCATCCTCGAGGGCATTTATTTTAGTCAATTCAAATGCATCACCGTATTTTTCTTGAAGCTGATCCAAAAAAAGACCTAATTTTTCACATGCAAGGCATTTTGTTACCCAAAAATCTAAAATTTGAAGCTGATTCTTTCTCTTAGTTTCTACTCTTTTTTCTAAATTGTTTTTTGTGGTCATCATTTATGTTTTTTTCAAAGGTTTCAAAATAAGTCTTATATTTACAAGTAGTTATTTTAATATTACTTATACATTATATATAGACTAATATTGATTTTCAATTACTTATATACACAAAAAAATGAAAAAAAATCAAATAAGATCTGCTTCACCCATAGAATACACCTTATCAACGATCGGTGGGAAGTGGAAACCTAACATTTTATTTCTAATCCAACTTGGAATCAATCGATTTGGATTGCTCCATAAGGGGATACACGATATCAGTAAACAAATGCTCACCAAGCAATTAAGAGAATTAGAAAAAGATGGATTGATCACAAGAAAAATTTTTGCTGAAATACCACCTCGTGTTGAATATTTTATCAGCGCAAAAGGAGAAACAATGATGCCAATTTTGGAGACCATGGTTGAATGGGGACAGAAGAACATGACATTTGATGCAGAAGGAGAGGTTGATTTTTAGCGAACGCACACTAATTTCCTAAGGACAAAGAATCCGGAGCACCCGTTTTTGTGTAAGAAGGAATGTTCGATTTCTATCGTTAGACTTTTGCCAACTTATTTATTGTTCCAAATGGTCATGGTGAGTGCTAAGCCTTGCGTTGAAAAGCTTTTGACAAACTCCGTTGCGACGCCTATACGATCAGGTAAATCAAAACTTTCTTCCTTTGACCAATTACCGAGCACATAATCTGATTGTTTTCCCTTGGCGAAATCACTTCCTACACCAAAGCGAAGCCTCACGTAATCTTGAGTTTTCAAGGTTGCTTGAATATCTTTAAGTCCGTTATGACCACCATCACTCCCTTTTCCTTTCATGCGTAGTTTACCAAAAGGCAGGGCGATGTCATCTGCAATAACCACCAAATTTTCGAGGTTAACTTTTTCCGTTTGCAGCCAATAGTTTACAGCCTTACCCGAAAGATTCATATAGGTAATGGGCTTTATGAGTACCAAAGTCCTCCCTTTGAATTTAACTTCTGTTTTAAAGGCGGCTTTGTCTAAAGAAAAGGTTCCTCCTAATTCTTTTGCCAACGCATCCACTACCTTAAATCCGATATTATGACGTGTTTCTTCGTATTCACTTCCTGGGTTCCCTAAACCGACAATTAAAAGCTTCATATCAAAGTTGCGGACAGGAATTACAATCGTTTACTGGTCGGATATAAAACAAACACCCAAGTACAATATTCCCCTCTACATAGCCAAAACGATGCCGTGCAAAAGTGTCGTATTCATTGGGGCGTGTTTTTACATAGTGTTGAAATAGGTACCCTGCTCCGATGTTCGTTTGTAAAAATATACGTTTCCAAAATTCAAAGCGTAGCCCACTGTGAACCGAGACTCCCGCCCCAGATAGAGAGGTCGTAGCTTGCGTTTTTACGCCCTTGTAGGTAAAATCGTTTTGGCTCAAGATCACTCCTGAAGAAAACCCCCAAAGCCAGGTCATGGTGTATGTATCATTACGATTCCTAATTAAATTTCTCACTTTGCTTATTTCTGCCCGGATGTAATTCATTCCATTGGTGTTTTCATAATGAAAAACATCTTCTTCAGTAAAGGTATTATAACCGTTATAATTTCCACTTAAGGATTCAACCGAATTGAAACCGGCTTCAGTTTTCCCAACTAATTGATAACTTGGCCCGTGAACCATTACGTATTTGAGGTGATCATACCCCAATGAAATATTCCAATTATTTTTAAAATTATACCCTAGACGCAAGTTAAACTGAGGAACTGTAAGTTTATTGGGGCTCACGTATTCCATTAATTTTGTTGAAGGGCGATCTTTTGCTTGGACGTCATTTAATTGAAAGCCATAACCTACACCTTCAAAACGAATATCGCTTTTCGTATAGGCGCTTCTGTTATAACCCCAATACACGTATCCCGTACCTTGTGCCATTGAGTTTTTAGGCTTTTTTCTATTATACTTTCTGTATTGTGCCTCTGAGGTAAAGGCAATAAGCAAAATACACATGAACGCTGCTGTTTTCATTTTTTCATAAGTTGAACCCATTGTTTCTGAGAAAGTATTTTCTCTAATTTAAAATGAACAGATTTAGAAGGGCTGTGCCATTCTGTAAGTCCAATCCCTTTGGAAAAATAAACCATTTGTACACCTGTTATTTCTTCCTCCTTACGTTTGTAGATATTCATATTTGTCATCCGTATAAAATCTTTAAAAACCAAGGTTTCTATTGGCTTATTAATAAATTCAATAGTTGAATTACTACTAAACTTTCTTGTTATTTCCTTTAAAATAACCATGGAGTCATTGACCCCTCTGAATTTAGAGGCGAAGCAAGCTTCCTCGGAAAGAGTCATGGGGAATAATCTGTTTTTAAATAAGATCGCTTGTTCTTTTTCTTGCTTGGCGTTAACCGTAATGTGATCCATCAGGTCTAATGAATCAATGTTATAATTAAATGCTTCCAAAAAACGGCCATCAGATGCATATGTTTCCACGATAAGGTGTGGCCCCTTCGAATCAACTACTTTATAAACCCGATGAAACTCTTCGTTCAGTCCATTTATTAAATCGCGGTAAACATAGATTCGCGTGCTATCACAAATCGGATAAAAAAATGCGCTGTTGGGATTTAAACTCACTTCTGAATGCTTAGTATTTTCCTCTTGAGAAGAATTCCCGCAAGAAAAAAGGAGAACACAACATACGAGATATCCTAAAAATTTCATTTTGTCATTTTCAAAAAAGCCACTTCTTGTTCTGTCAAATGACGAAACATTCCACGTGGTAAATCTTTTTTTGTTAATCCGGCAAATTGCACCCTGTCTAAACGAAGCACATTGTAACCTAAAGCCTCAAACAAGCGGCGAACGATTCGGTTTTTTCCTGAATGTAATTCCACGCCAACTTCTCTATTCTTTCCCTCCTCAACAAACTCCGCTTTATCGACTTTTGTGCGCCCGTCTTCAAGGTCTACCCCATTCACTAATTTCTCTAAATCCTCTTTATTCACTGGTTTGTGTAATTCCACATGATATATTTTACGCGCTTGATAGCGAGGGTGCGTAAGTTTTTTGGCCATATCCCCGTCATTCGTAAACAAGAGCAGTCCAGTGGTTTCACGGTCAAGTCTGCCAACGGGATAAACACGCTCACGACACGCCTTACTTACTAAAGTCATGACAGTTTTTCTTCCCCTTGGGTCGTCCATGGTAGTTATAAACCCTTTCGGTTTGTTCAAAAGTACATACCTCTTGGTCTCAGCATTTATGGTTTCTCCGTCGTATTGAACAATGTCTCCTGGTTTTATTTTATAGCCTAGCTCCGAAATAATCTTACCATTTACCGCTACCACTCCGGTTTGTATCAGCACATCCGCTTCTCTTCTGGAGCAAACACCCGCGTTTGATAGATACTTATTTAAGCGTATTGCATCCTCATTAAAAGAAGGAAGAGGGTCTCCTTTCTTAACTTTTATTTTAAAATCAATGTATTTGCGTTTATCTCGCGCCGTAATCTTCTTTTTTGGGGAATCCTTTTGGTTGGCTCGTACTGGTTTATCTCTTCCAAGGGATGTGCTGCCTGATTTTTTCGGCGTTGATTTATTCATACGACAAATTTAAAGAAATCCCTTTTAACTTATATCATACTCGACTCTCTGATCTCTCCCTCCTCAACGCGCAGGATTTTTCCGGGAAATTTTCTTACAACCTCCATATCATGGGTAGCCATTAACACGGCCGTCTTTTGTTCTCTGGCCACTGCCACTAACAACTGCATAATTTCCACAGATGTTTCAGGATCGAGGTTGCCCGTTGGTTCATCTGCAAGAATCAAAGCCGGCTTATTTAGAAGCGCCCTTGCAATCGAGACTCTTTGTTGTTCCCCACCGGATAAAGTGTGAGGAAAATCATTCGCTTTATGCTCAATTCCTGCAAGCTGCAGACAACTTAGCGCCTGTTTTTGTATATCCTCCTTTTTTTTCCACCCCGTAGCTTTTAACACAAAGCACAAGTTCTGTATGACACTTCGATCCATTAACAACTGAAAATCTTGAAAAATGATTCCTATTTTTCTTCGTAAAAATGGTACCTCTTTACGCTTAATTCGTTTCAGATTGTGTCCTGCAACTGTAGCATCGCCCTCTGACAACGGGAGTTCAGCATACAATATTTTCATTAAACTGCTTTTACCACTTCCTGTTTTACCAATAAGATAAACAAAATCATTTTCCTCTAAATCAAGATTAACATCTTTTAAAATTAACTTCCCTTGTTGATTTACTTGAGCGTTAATAATAGAAATAACTTTAGACACGTTCAAATGTTTGGTAACACAAAATTGCAGAATCGTTTGAAACTTAATTAGCAAGGTGTATTTATATCTTAACAATAACAGGTTTAAAACTTTTACCTCTAATTTTCGAGATTTCTTACATGGAAACTAATTTTACATGCGATGAATAAGTATTTTATCTTCATATTCCTTTACTTTACGGGGCATCATGTTATATCACAACAGAGCGTTAAGTATCTTTCAGAGTATGCTTCATATTTCAAGGCGGAAGATTTGTTCAATAAAGGACAATATGCAGCTGCTCGGGAGGGTTTTCGTTGCTTCATTGATAAAACAAAGAATGATTCAGATCCGATGGTCCTCAAAGCGCACTATTACGAAGGGGTTTCTGCTCTTGAATTATTCAACAATGACGGCATTACACTACTTGAACAATTCAATAAGAAATACCCAGAAAACATATACACTCAAGTCATTAATTTTCGGGTAGGCAGGTACTTTTTTCAAAAGGAGGATTTTGAAAAAGCACAGAAATGGTTGCAACAAGTTCCCGTAAAAGAGTTAGAAAAAAATAACAAAGAAGAACTGCTTTTTAAATTGGGATATGCCTCGCTTCAAAACCTAGATACAGAAATTGCCTATAGCTCTTTCCGAGACGCCAAAAATGGGGTCGGCCCTTACGCGCTGCCAAGTTTATATTTTTTTTCCCATCTCAGTTACTTAAAAAATGCAAATCAAATTGCGCTCGAAGGTTTTCTGAAACTCCAAAAAGATTCTATATTCTGTAGTGTTGCCCCTTATTACATTGCTCAAATTTACCAGAAACAAGGACAATACGAAGAAGTCATCAATATGGCTCCAAGTGTTTTAAAATGTACACAAGTAGATAACGAAGCGGACGTAAATCACATCATTGGTAATGCATTTTACAATACGGGTAAATATAACGAAGCTATTCCCTATTTAGAAAATTTTGCCAAAAATGGGAAGCCAAAAAGGGATGACGCTTATGAGCTTGGCTTTGCGTACTACAAAACGAAACAATATGAAAAAGCTGTCAAACAATTTGACAAAGTAACTCGTGTCGCAGACAGCATTACTCAAATTGCTATGTATCAAATTGGGGAATGTTACCTGAATCAAGAAAAACTTCTCCCTGCGCGTTCTGCCTTTGAAAGAGCATCCCAAATGAGTTACATGACTGACGTGCAAGAGGATGCGCTTTATAATTTTGCAGTATTATCTTTTCGGGTTGATATAAACCCTTATGACGAATCTGTTCGTGCATTTGAGGAGTTTCTCAAGAAATATCCAAACTCAAACAGAAAAAAAGATGTATATCAATACTTGGTTAACGTCTACACAAATACATCAAATTTTGCCAAGGCGCTAGAATCAATTACTAGATTACCAAATCTCGATATAAAACTCAAAAAAGTCTATCAAACCGTTGCTTATAATTATGGGGTTGACCAGTTTGAAAAACAGTTGTTCTCAGAGGCGATTAAAACATTTAAATTAGTAGATAAATATCCGATTGACCCCCAGATGGTGGCTCTGGCGAAATATTGGTCTGCAGACGCGCAACTGAGAAACGGACAAACGGATGCTGCCATTTCAACATACAGGGAATTCATAACCTCTCCCGCATCAAATGCTCTCCCTGAAAAGATAGATGCTTACTATAATATTGGTTACGCCTACCTTAAAAAGAATGACTTAAATAAATCCATTGAATCATTTCGAATATACCTGCAATCAAGCCCTAAAGACGATTTAAAAAGAATCGATGCTTGCTTTCGGGTTGCCGACTGCTATTACGTAAGAGAACAAGAAAATGATAATCTTTTGGCTATTCAATATTACAACGAAGCATTGAAAATGAATACAGATTACAACGATAAAGCTTTGTTTTACGTTTCGAAAGCTTATGGTTACAACGGGCAAGTCTCCGATAAAATTGATGCTTTGAATCGTTTAATAAAGGGCTACAGCTCTTCCAAATACCTCATGCGTGGTCGCTACGACTTAGGGTGGGCTTATATGTCGATTAAAGAATATCCAAACGCTCTAAAAGTATTTAAAGAATTTATCTATGATTATCCGACGAATCAATTTGTAGTGGATGTTAAATTGGCGATTGCAGATATTTATTTCAAGGAAGGAAATTACAAAAGCGCTGAAACCGAATTCTTGCAAATCCTCAACGATTACGAAAAATTAAGAGATGTTTGTGCAAATGCTGTTAACGGATTAGTGGAGGTTTACACATCTCAAAATAAAGTAGAAGAGGCAACCGAAATTGCAGACCGTTACCCATGCGCCAATATTTCTGCCGATGAGAAAGAAAACATCTACTACACCCCAGCAATCGAAGCTTACAAATCAAACTTTTATGAGGGGGCTATTCCTAAGTTCGAAGCTTATTTAAAAAAATTCCCTTCCGGTCGATTTGTTAATGAAAGTTATTACTTCATCGGAAACTGTTTGTACAAAACAAAAGATACCGTAAAGGCTATTGGTTATTTTGAACTATTCCTCGAAACACCTACAACTGAATTTTCAGAAGTAGCTGCCTGGAGAACCGCTAATTATTTTTATGGCCTAAAAGAGTATTCAAAAGGATTAAAATATTACGAAAAACTTGATCAAATTGCCTCAAAACCTTCAGAAATTCTCAATAGTAAATTAGGTATAATGCGCTGTGCATTCCTAACAGAGGACTATACAAAATCAGCACAAACATCTCGGGCGGTCTTGGAAACAATTGGAATAAATAATCAGCAACGGACAGAGGCCGAATATGCAAAAGGAATATCCTATTACAAGCTTGGCAAATACGAACTATCGCTGCCTTCGCTCGAATGGTTGGTGAAAAATACCACCACAGCAATGGGATCAGAGGCAAAATTTACACTCGCCGAAATGTATTACAAACAATCGCTTTACCCGCAAGCTGATGCCGAAATAAAATCCTTGCTCAAAATGAAGCCCAGTTACAATTTCTGGGTGGCAAAGGGCCTGGTGCTTCAAGTACGAATACAAATGATTAACGATGAGCTTTTCCAGGCAGAACAGACACTTAAATCTGTTTTAGACCATTATCCAAATGAAACAGACGGCATTTTAACAGAAGCAAATGAACTTTGGAATGAGTTAATGCAACTTAAAGCCCCAAAGGAAAAAGAGGAGGAAGAAGTACCAAAAAGAATTGAGATAAATGACTAACAAAATACTCATTATTGTGTGTCTGTTCTGCATGCCTAACATTTGGGCGCAGACTGAACAAATTACTGTAATCGGTAAAGGACAAAGAGATATTGAACCCTCAACTCGACTGCTTAGTTCTCCCAAAATATTGGACTCCATTCAAAGTTCGTCTGTACCTTCCTACCCTATTCTTTTTTTTCAAGCGCCAACAAAAATTACCCTGGATACAATTGAGGCGGCAACCGTTGAAACCTCTTCGGAGACGTTAAAAAAACTATACCCTTTCTATGCGAAAGCGGGTTTAGGATCGGCCCTTATGCCGCTCGGAGAATTGTACTTTAATTCAACGCGATCTAGAGCATACCACTACGGTTGGCATACACAACATTTAAGCGCTTTCAAAACAAAAATCAGAAAAGACGGTTTTGACTACTTAAGCGCAAACTTCGATAAAACCAATGTGTTGCTTTTTGGGAATATTATACAAGATAACTATCGTTTAAAGAGTAAGTTTAACTACAGTACGGATGGTTTTCAGTATTACGGCGCACGAAAAACAATCGACACCTCAATAAATCAAATAGATTCTGTTAATAAGCAACGTTTCCAATCGATTGGAGGAGAGTTGGCTTTTGAGGGATTGAATGGAGATTCATCAGCATTTAATTATGCTATCAATACCCGGTATAATTACTTTTTCACGAAACCATTTAAGGCTGATTCATTAGATAAGTGGAATAGCAGAGAACATAGCGCGGGTTTAAATTTCAAAGGTTGGTACAGATATCAACACGAAACATTTTACGGCGATTTAACAGTGCGTTTTAATGGATTCAGACACGGAATTGCCGACTCAGCACTTTCTGCACTTGATTCTGGCTTAGTGACAAACAACACCATAATTGATTTTGATCCAGGAGTCTTAACCCAAATGTTTGATAACCGCTTAAAGGTAGAGGTAGGCGCTAAACTTTCCTTCGATATATATTCAAAAACACGAGTGTACTTATACCCAAAAGTGGAAATTAAATATTCCATGTTCAACGACATTTTCATTCCTTATGTTGGAATAAATGGGGAATTGAAGCAAAACTCATTCAGAAGATTTTCTGAATTAAACCCCTTCATTCAAATTGTGCAAGACTCGCTAAGAAACGAAAACAACCTGTTTAATTTCTATACGGGTATTAAAGGAACACTTAGCAAGCGCATCAGTTTTAATGCAGTGGCTAGTTTTGGGCGTCACATTGGAATGGGACTTTTTGTAAACGACGCTATAAAAATCAATACGTTTAAGGTTGTTTACGATACGGTGAGCATTATGAAAGTAGAAGGGTCTTTGTCTTATCAATTAGACGAAAAATTAAAAATTGACGGAATTGGTCGTTTCTACTCTTACCAAACCAATAACAATGCTTATGCTTGGAATTTACCTCAACTTCAATTTGTGCTGAGAGGAAATTATAACCTCTTCAAAAAGTTCTATTTTCAACTCGACAGTGATTTAGAATTTGGAAGAAAGGCATTGGTATACGACAGCACATTTAGTGGTGTTTCTTTGGAGGATGGTCAGTATATTGTGGGTTTGAAACCAGTTCTTGATTTTAATTTACAAGCAGAATATCGCTACAATTCGCGGGTATCAGCATTTCTACAGCTCAACAACGTAGCTACCATCAGATATAATCGCTATTTCAATTATCCGGTACAAGGGTTTCAACTTCTCGGCGGAATTACCGCACGATTCTAACTTTCTGGGGTAAAGATCTGCTTAAAAAACCGGTATATCTGTTTTCTAAATAAAAATAAAAGAAGCACATACGGAATTACCATTAAGTATAAAATTCCACTATTGATATTCGTGCCAAAAGAATGCTCATCTGCTTCAGAACCCTGCTCTGCTAACAGTTTACACTGCGAACAGCCTTGAGCATAAATCTGTTGACCTAAAAATATACTGGTTGTGACGAATACTAAAATTTTAAATTTCATGTTCCTTATTTAGATTACAAAATTAAAGAATATCAGCATGCCAGACAAAATAACTAATTTCGTAAGATGAGAATATTTCTCCTGTTTATGCTTAGTTTCTATATTGCGGCCTGTTCACCAAACGAAGAGACTGCTCCTTCAACACAAACACCTCTAGATCAATTAAGTTCTTCTACTTTGGATAGTTTAATTAAATTACATCCTGATTCGATTGAATTGTTCATCGCACGAGCAAACAAGCGCTGGGACAATGTTTTGGAGGAGAACGGTTTAGGTCCTTTTTTAGAAGATGCAGCCGAAGCCTTTAAATTGGACAGTAACCGCGTAGATGTGCGGCTTCTTTATGCAAAAGCATTGCTGAATAACCCAAAGATAATAACTGCTGATAAAATAAATTCAAAGCGAATTTTTCAATCTGTATTAGCCAAAGACTCCAATAATGTCGCAGCACTCTTGGGCATGGCCAATCATTATGGAATTGACCAAAACATAGACGAAGCGTTTAAATTCATCAATAAAGCCTTACGCATCAATCCAAAATACCGCGATGCATACGTACTAAAAGGCAGTATATACAAAACATTAAAAAATTATAAGCTGATGCTTTCATCCTACGAAACAGCAATCTCACTTGACCCTAAATACCTCGAAGGATACCTTATCATTGGTGCGTATTATCAATTTATAAATAATCCATTGTGCATAGAATATTACACCTCTGCGTATACAGCAAAGCCAAATGATCCCGATGTAATTTACCCCCTCGCTTATGCCTACGAGAAGTTTAGTAAAGACTCTACTGCCATGAAATATTACAGGCAAATGGCCGCCGTAGATAAAACTTATTATGTCGCTTATTTTCACATTGGAAATTTAAAACAGTATACATACAACGAATCGGATAGTGCTTTTTATTACTATGACTTAGCCTTGAAGTATCAACCTAACCACGTTCCATCACTGCACAATAAGGGTTTGCTTTACGAGCAGATAAAAGATCCAACCAATGCGTTGTTTACGTATGCCAAAGCGCTCAAAATCGATCCAAAATTTGCACCAACCAAAGCTCGTGTGAAAGCACTCAAAGGATCTGCTTTACGTACGATCAAATGAGAAAGTCAGACATTATTAGCAACCTGCTAGGCGATATTCTTTTGCCGCTTATGGGATTTTTGTTTTGGGACTGGGGCTTTTATTTTATTCTTTTATTTTTCTTATTGGATCAATTGGCAAGGGTAGCTTTTTTACCGCTGCGATTGAAAAAACTTCAAGTAAAACCGAGCACAGTAAATCAATTTTTTTTTAGGGGCTTTGTATGGTTTAGTGTAGAGCTTGTCATTGTTCACTTTTGCGTGTACTTGCAGCAGCCTTCTGTTGATTTTCAACACGAGATTACGGCTTTCTGGACCTATGAAGAAATTGGGTTTCAGCAAGGGTGGTTGTTAGCGCCGTTGTTGGTATTGAATGAATGGATGCGCATTACGCAAGAAGAAAAACAAAGTCTCCCGCATGCCTACCGCCTTGCCGTTATGCAGAAACAACAAGTGAACGCTTATTTGCGCATGGGATTTTTTGCCGTTGCCAATGGGTTGCTCGTCTTTGTAAAACTACCTGAAGCAGCACTTACTGTTGGGTTTCTGGGATTTTTAACGGTTTTGGTGTTTTATCCGAAGGTGAAATAATCAATACGTCACTCTTTCGATTTGTTTTGTTTTAGCAAAGCAGCGTATTCTTTCAATAAATCATTCTGATCCTCAAGATGTTGAATTTTTTCTTCCATTTCCTGATAGGTGGTACTGTAATGTCTAAAAAAATCATACTCCAACACCTCTGAAATCTTAGCTAGTAAATCAGTATCAATACTTTTTCTTGAAAAAATGGAATAAATATTTTCTCTGGATTTGTTGATGCGCTTTGCAAATTCAGTCACCGTAATTCCTTTGTTTGCCAAAACTGTTTTTATCAATTCACCAATATTGATTTCTTGCATTTAGCAAAATTCCACTTTGCCGTGTGATATTCATAAACATATATGTTGGTTTCTATTTACATTTTCGTTTGTTTTATTTAACGCTTTTTGTAGTTTTGTATTTGATGGGAAAAGAAACATCCGCGGAATCCGAAAAGCGTAAAGAGTAGGAGAGATATTTAATATTGATTATTATAATGACAAATATTGAATCATTCAAACGTATATGTGACAAATACAAAATAGCCGATAGTGATATTTTATCAATTTCTGAGATTGGGCAAAAGTTGAACAATTCCAAAAAATTTCTTCAAAAAGAAAAATTAAGATCTCAATTCAGAACGGTGATTTCTCAGTACTCCATGGAAACTACTGATTCAGTAACTCTTGGTATAATATTTCAAAAAATAAATATAACTAAAGAAAACATTGACCTATTTAAACAAGGAGACTTATCAAACGAAAAACTTTTCGAATCACCCTCGTTTAATTTAGAAAATGAGAAAAAGGAGTCAAAAAATTTACTTAGAAATATTGTAATCGTCTTTATATTGGTAAGTGTAGCATTTTTCTTTCTTTTTAGATCATGTGCGGCCTCTGATGAAATAACGGGAACCTCAGATAAGTCATACTTACAAATGGCAATGGAAGTGGGTTGCACCTCATCAAATAGTGATGACAAAAAAGAAGATATCTTCAAAGAACAGTATGAAAATAAATGGATGACTTTTGTTGGCGTAGTTGAGGGAATTGACGGAGACGTTCTATCCATAAATTGCGATATACAAGGTATTTCTGATGTCAGAATTGAATTTGATGATGAAAAATCAATATACGAGATTAAAAAAGGGACTTTAATTAAGGTGAAATTTGCCATGAGAAAAATAGGTGGTTGTATCGAATCCTTTCAAGGAGACAAAGGAGAAATCGTTCAAAAAGATTTGAGCATGAGCGAAATGCAAAATGAGATGTTTAAAAAATAACGAGAACCTTAACCTAAATTATTCAATAAATTCCCCGCATTTTCCTTTCTTGACACGTGATTCTGACTATTTTTGTATGGAATTAGCACTTACATGGATAAAAATCAGGATTTACTGAACAGGCGTAAAGCGGCAAAGCTAGGAGGAGGCGCAGAACGTATTGCCAAACAGCACCAACAAGGAAAGCTCAGCGCACACGAACGGGTCACCTTACTGCTTGACGAAGGAAGTTTTGAAGAAATAGGCGCTTTCGTAGAACACCGAGCAACGAGCTTTGGCCTTGACAAGCAACATTTTCCTGGAGATGGCGTCGTGACTGGGTTTGGTAAAATCCATGGTCGATTGGTTTATGTTTTTTCTCAAGATTTTACGGTATTAGGCGGTTCTTTATCAGAAACGCATGCCGCTAAAATATGTCGCATTATGGATCTCGCCATGAAAAATGGTGCGCCTGTCATCGGTTTAAACGACTCGGGAGGAGCCCGTATTCAAGAAGGGGTTGTTTCATTGGCCGGATACGCGGATATATTTTACAGAAATACGCGCGCCTCAGGTGTAATCCCTCAACTATCGGTAATCATGGGACCATGTGCCGGTGGAGCTGTCTACTCGCCTGCACTTACAGATTTTATTTTCATGGTGGAGGAAACTTCTTATATGTTTGTAACAGGTCCGAATGTTGTCAAAACTGTTACGCACGAAGAAGTTAGCTCCGAGGATTTAGGAGGGGCAAAAGCACATGCTGAAAAATCAGGGGTCAACCACTTCACCTCAGCAAACGATGTAGAATGCCTAAAACAAGTGCGCGACTTATTAACGTATCTACCTCAAAATGCCTACGAACTAGCTCCTGAACCAAGTGATTTTCATTACAACACGTCGAAAGAACAACAGATAGAAAAAATATTGCCAGACAACGTAAATGTACCGTATGACATTCGCAAGGTAGTAGATTGTGTAATTGACGACCAATCCTTTCGAGAAG
>Ga0194117_10003426_pt1 | contig 15945 bp, 18 predicted proteins | sample TA2MahsurfametaG_FD_160579 | JGI IMG/M metagenome (GOLD analysis project Ga0194117, IMG submission 160579) | Freshwater microbial communities from Lake Tanganyika, Tanzania - TA2015009 Mahale N1 surface | ecosystem: Environmental > Aquatic > Freshwater > Lake | place: Tanzania: Lake Tanganyika...
CCTCTGATAGTCTTAATGGGGGGGCTTATGCAAGAAAGCCCCATGAGAGACATGATGGGAAAGAAAATTGGCGGTTTGAGAGAGGTAGAGCAGGAGAATATGAACAGCCTAGTGGTAGGTGGCCCGCCAACTTTATCCTCTCACACTCAGATGGCTGTGATTCAGATTGTGTCGAGGGGTGTCCTCTTAAAGAGATGGATACTCAAAGCGGGGATGTGTCTAGGTACTTCATGCAGTTTCAACAAGAGCGAAAGGATTAAATCATGAGCATGATCGACTACTTCTTAAAGATGATTACGCCTCCGATTGAGGATGCGTGTGTGTTGGTGTCCCGTCCCGAGGATATTGACATCGACAAATACCTCAAGGAGGTGGGGGATGACGAGTTATCCTCAACCTTTGAGCCGATGGTGCATGGGATTATCCTTTTAGGTGAGCCCACCGAAGAACAGGCTGAAAATATCCTAAAGATACTGAAGCCTGGTGCCCATGTCGTTCTTATCCCTGATGACATCTCCCCGATTGGATACAAGGGTGTTATACAGCTTGAGGACAAGGGCTTCGAGGTGAGAGACGCGATCTATGTGGCGGAGGAGGGTTCGGGGTTCTTCTACGGGTCGAAGGCGAGTCGCTCTGAGAGGGAGGCGGGATTGGATAACTTTGAGGATCAGAATGAAACCACCTTAGAGGGAGAGGAGGGAGAAGAGAATGAAGAGGGGGTTATGAAGAAGCGTAAGAATGTCCACCCGACTGTGAAGCCGATAGATGTGATGGAGTGGTGTGCGAGGGACATAGGTACGCACAAGCTAGTGGTAGACCCATTCTTAGGGAGTGGAACTACGGGGTGTGCGATGTCTCGTCTTGGACATGACTTTGTGGGGATAGAGTTACAGCCTGAGTACGCGAGGATATGTGAGGCTCGGATCAGGCATTGGAGCCCTATCGGGACGGAGATCAAGTCTGAGGCGGGTGTGGGGAAAACGGAAGATAAGCGTGGGGGTATGTGTTCAATCTTTGACTTCTGATTTTCGGATAATTCATAAGGGGGTGGTGGATGAACCGCTGAGAACAGGAGTGAGAAGATGATACTTGGATTAGACCCATCGCTGAGAAACTTTGGTTGGGTGTTAATAACGGATGAGGGGGAGTATTTGGATAAAGGGATGATGGGAACAGAGGCGGATATGGTGTTTGTGGAGAGGTACATATATTTGAGAGAGGGTCTGAGAAAGGTGGTTCAGACTATCCGAAGCAAGTATCCGAAAGTGGAGTTGAGGGTAGGTATTGAGTCTCCCATTTTCAACGACTTGTACTCAGAGGGTATGTACGGATTATTTCTCTACTCGAATGAGGCGTTGATGTTGGAGGGATTGGATACGGTGTATTTAACGCCGAATCAGGTAAAGGCTCACGCACATATGTATTTGAATAGACCGAAGGGTTGGAAGATGCAGAAGGCGGATATGGTGGAGGCTGCGAAGAAGGCGACAGATGGTCAAGGGGCGAAGGGGTGGAATCACCATCAGGCAGATGCGTATTGGGTAGGGAGGACAGCGGGGAGATTTTGGCAGTTGGTGGAGGGGAAGATAGAGATTGCTGATTTATCCGATTTAGAGAGGAAGCATTTTACGGATTTAGAGAGGTATGTTCAGGGTAAGAAGGCAGGTAGGGTAAAGCGTATGGGACTGACGCATAAAGAAGATGATCGTTACTTTAGGTGGTCGAGTAATCCTATAACAACCGAGGCACAGGGTTCTATTGTGGAGCCCTCTAACACTCATGGAGCGGATAATGAGTAAGGCGATAAGCACGAAGAAGGCAGAGGGCGTAGCGACAGCCCTGAATAAGCGAGCGGATTTGATGGGAACCTTGAAAGAGGTTGAGAAGGGAACTAAGGATAGTTCCCTTGTGGAGCTAGACCCTGCATCATTGACAAGTTCAATGCCTCACATTTCAACAGGGTCGGTGGCACTTGATTATCTGATTGGAGGTAAGGAAAACGCACAGGGTGTTCGTCCGTGTCCGGGTATTCCGCGAGGACGGATTACGAACATCTACGGTATGGCGGGAGCGGGCAAGACCACGATTGCGTTGCAGACAGCGGCGAGCGTTTGTGCGGAGGGGGGGACTTGTGTGTACATAGATTGGGAGAACGAGGTTGAACCTCGTTATGCTTCTGTGTTGGGAGTACCTGTAACGGATAAACAGCGTTTTCTTTTGCTTCAGCCTGAGACGCTTGAGCAGGGCTTCAAGTTGATGGTGAAGTTTGCTCATGCAGGTGTGGATTTAATTGTGGTGGACTCAGTTGGTGCGGGTGTACCCGAAGCGATGTTTAAGAAGGAAGCAGGAGAGCAGGGTGGTGTTGGTTTGTTGGCTCGTCAATGGTCTCAGTTCTTGCCTCTTTTTAAGCGTGTTATTGCAGTATCCAATACTGCGGTGATTGGTATTTCTCAGTTGCGTGAGGCGATTGGTGGTATGCCGGGGTTTGGAGCAGGACCCACCAAAAAACCTCAAGGTGGTCAAGCGTGGACTTTCTATTCCACTCTCAAGATCATGTTGACCGTTATTGGTAAAGACAAGGGTAAGGAATGGGACGGCTTACAGAACAAGATGATTGAGTCCGTTAAGGGCAATATCGTTAAAGCCGCATTGGATAAGTGCAAGGTGTCCGACTCGTACAAGCATGAGGCTCAGTTTTATCTGATGTCGGGTAAGGGTGTCGATAATGAGCGGACGGTATTGGATTTGGCTATCGCGACAAATATCGTAGTTAAAAAGGGTGCTTGGTTCTCTTGGATGGGACCGCAGGGTGAAGTTAGAGGTCAAGGTCTTGAAGGCTTTAGAGCTAATATGCCCAACGATTGGCTCGATTATATGTTCGCTCAGGTTAAACCCTTCCTTACAGCCAAGAAGAACGAACCCGAAGCAGGGACTCTTGGTTCTAGTGGTGTCGAGTTAACTGATGATGCCGCTGATGCCTTGAGCGAGCTTGACGCTATGTTCGGGGAAGATGACGAGTAAGACAACACCCTTTAGAGGATAAAAAGAAACAGCCCCTTATCCAATCTCAGATAAGGGGCTGTTTCTTTTTATCCCTGCGGAAAGGATCAGTTTCTTATCCCCCCGCCCTGAAAGTTAATGTTCTCTCACCTACGAGCGGGGCTCTTTGGCACAGCCGTAATATTAGGCTGCTGAGACTGCGACGCCGCGTGATCCAACGAAGAATATGCTTCGGTTACAGCTTTCTTCATCGACAAAGTGTCCTTCTTAAAATTTGTCATAAGACTTACAACAGCGTTAAGTTGTTCTAAGTAATCTTTTCTACCATACTCAACATTCAGAGATGTGCTATTTTGCACCTCTCTGATCCCTTTGTTTATAACCAAAAGGCACTCGGTTATCCCCGCCAACATGAGCCCTGAAGTTTCAAGTAAGTCGGTAAAGTCATTCCTAATAGGACGGCTAACATCCGCAGGCCCTGGAGTGTATGCATAATCTACTTGCGGTATGCGATCATCCCTCCAATCTCTATCCTTGGGGAGGGGGCGACTCTTAAAACCGAGGGCGGCGGTACGACCTTCAAGGTCAGCAATCCGACCTTCAAGGTGACGGATAACATCAGCAGCACTTCTTCTCATGATCAAGTCTCCAATATCGGGTTAATGGATAGGGATTTATCCAATACTCACGCTTGGAGATAATATAAAAGGATTATTAATTAGCGTCTATTCCTCGCTACTAATTTTGCCATCTCACGGAGAGCATCATCTTCATCCGTCCTAGGATCAATTTCTTCAGCGAGTAGAAAGTAGCGGACCAAATCTCTCCTATCCCAACCTTCGGATATTTTCCGCTTAATATCTTTTTCTACCATCTTAATGCCCCTCATTCCATCGTAAGACCCGTAGTCATTTTCTTCAGCCCAAGCCTCAATGCTCTTGGTGCTGCGTCTAACAAAGTCCTGTAGGGCATCAACAACGCTAAAAAAGATGTCCTCGGCACGCTCGGCACGCTTATCATCATAAGGCTCATAGCGATCATCTCTCATCTCGCCTGTGTCGCGGGCATCGTAGTTGTCGGGGCGACCATAAGCGGTCTTGGTACGACCTTCGAGGCGGGCAACGCGAGCCTCAAGGCTTCTTAAAATCTCACCTGCGGTTCTTCTTATCATGATCAGGGTCTCCAAAGGATTAATGGATAGGGATTTATCCAATACTCCCTTGGAGAGAATATAAAGGGATTATTAAAGGTCACTCCAATCCCAATTCCCCGAAAGCCCATTACTATTGTAGTCGGATACGACACCCTCAAAAAAGTTCTTGAACGAATCACCACTTACGATCCAATCGAGCCATTTGAGTGGATTATCCTTTTGCTTGAAGATGGGTTTGAGTCCGAGTTGGAGTAATCGTCTATCCGCGAGGTATCGGACATAGGTTTTAACTTCGGTAGCTTCAAGTCCTTGTAGTTGGACATTTCGGAACACGAGGTCTATGAGAGCATCTTCGAGTTCAACAGCTTTCTCATAATTGGTGTAGACGAATCGTTTGAGATCATCTTTAACGATTTTTGGATTTTCCTCAATATAGGTGTGGAAAAGTTTGGTCATGCCTTCTACATGGACGGACTCATCTCGGATAGACCATTCCACGATTTCGCACATACCTTTCATTTTCCCAAAGCGTTGGAAGTTGAGAAGCATGACGAAAGCCGAGAAGAGGCTCATGCCTTCATTGCAGACGGAGCGAGCGAGTTCAAAAGCGAGGTGAGATTTCTTGGATAGTCCTGCGGGAGCTTGGGTCATGAATTCGATTTTATCTCGCATTTCTTTGAACTCTAGGAACAGGGAGTATTCGGACTCCGCCATACCTAAAGTGTCGTTCAAGAGAGCATAAGCCCTTTGGTGTGTTCCTTCCCGATTGGCAAAAGTGAGTAACATATTCCGCACTTCATTATTGGGAAACGCAGGGATAAAGGTTGAGCAATAGTTCCCGCCGACCGCTACATCGCTCTGAGTGAATATCCGTAAAATCTGAGTGATGTGTTGTTTTTCTTCCTGCGTCATGAGACCTGATTTCCATTGGTTTACATCGTCTTGAAGTTTGGCTTCCCAAGACCCCCAATGGATTTTCTCATGTTCTTCTGCGTACTGCATGGCCCATGGATACTTAAAGGGCTTGTAGGTGAGGCTAGGTTCGGTGAGACTCATATTGGATAGTCCTGATGTGTGTGTGATTGTTTAGTTAGCCTTGGCAGCTAAGACATTCGTCTAGTTGTTCTTTGAGTGCTTTACGCTCAACCTTTTCGGATACTTTATCAGCGATAACACCTGCGGAGGTGCGTAGGTAATAAAGTCCTTTTAAGCCTTTCTTAAAAGCGGAGAGATGTACGGCATTAACATAGTTGACATCAGAGCCAGCGGGGAAGAAGAGGTTTACGGATTGTCCCTGACAAATCCATTCTTGTCTGACACCTGCGTGTTCAACAACCCACATTTGGTTTATTTCAAATGCGGTTTTAAAGACTTCTTTTTCCTGAGGACTGAGACAATCAAGATGCTGAACGCTTCCTTGTTTGAGCGTAATATCTTGGATAGTTTCCTCGACATTTATGCCTTCTTTAGTTTCCAAGAGGGCTTTGAGATATTTATTGACCTGTAAGAACGACCCCGCTCTTGTCCTGTGTGTGAACGCATTAGACTTCCATGGCTCGATTGAGGGAGAAGTATCCAATATGATAGCGGAGTTGGCATTAGGAGCGATGGCGAGTAGGTGAGAGTTTCTCAGTCCACTACCCAATCCATCAGGATATTCACCCTTGAGTTGGGCAAGTCTCTTACTTGAAGCCACAGCTCTCTCTTTGATGTGGCTAAAGATATTTCTGTTTTGGATAGTTGCCCACATGGATTCAAAAGCGACCCCTTTCTTTTGAAGGTAGGAGTGGAAACCCATGGTGCCTAATCCCAAAGACCTTTCAGCTTTGGCTGAAGCGATAGCTTTGGATAGTTGTTTGGGGCAGTTGTCGATGAAGTACTGAAGCACATCGTCTAGGTACTCGATCAAGTCCTCGACTATCGTGGTGTCCTTCCACTCATCAAAATACTCAAGATTGAGAGAAGAAAGACAACACACCGCAGAGCGGTCGGGTGCCGTTGGGAGATGGACTTCGTTACATAAGTTGGAGCCGTTTATCCTCAAACCCTTGTCCTTCAAGGGCTGTGGAAGATGGCGGTTCGCTGTGTCGATAAAGTTAAGATAAGGTTCCCCTGTCCTGAACCTTACTTCTAGGATGCGTTGCCATAACTCTCTCGCGTTAAGTGTGTCCCTTATTTCACCGCTCTTGGGGTCTTTCAAGTCCCATGTCCCTCCCTTGAAGACCTGTTCCATAAACGCATCGGTGATGTTGATCGCGTTGTTCAGAACAAAACACTTACGATTGGTGTCTCCCCCCGTGGGAACTCTTAAGTTTAAGAACTCCACAATATCGGGGTGAGAAATATCCAAATAGGCGGCATAAGAGCCTTTACGAGTAGAGCCTTGTTTGTAGGCACCCATATCAGCGTCCACGGTCTTGAGAAATGGAATCGGACCCGGAGACTTATTGGATACGGAACGGACACTTGACCAATGTCCTCCCACTCCGCCTCCCAAGACGCTCATCCATCTCAGTTCTTCTGTGTGAGAAATAAGACCTTCTACTGAGTCGGGGACATAAGTAAGAAAACAGGATATCGGCATACCCTGTCCTTCTGCATTGGATAGTATCGGAGAAGAAAACATAAACCAGCCCTTGGTGGCGTAGATATAGACCCTTTCGGCTAGTTCTTTATTCGGCGTAAAAGCGTAAGCCGCTCTTTTGAATGCCTGTAGGGCTGAAGTATCTTCCTCCTTCAAATAGTAACTATCCAATAGTGACTTCGCGTGTTGAGAAAAATGGAAAGTATCCATTTAGAGGCTCCTTGTGGGGTCATAAAAGAAAACCGACTTGCCTGAGGCTCAAGCAAGTCGGTGAGTGGGATTGGGTGACTAGCCCATTTAGTGTGTAGCTCGGTCTTATTTAAGCACTAAAAACCTTGACCACTCCCGCCTTGAACTTTACCCAAGGTTCTCTGCCGCCGTTTCTAACATTGTCCTCACACCAATATAAATGACGCAGTAACTGCCTTATCCGTTTTACCCCAATTCGCTTTACTTTGGGGATGATCATGTTCTCTATGAACCAAGGATTTTTACCCAAATCCTCCGCTATCCTTGTGGCAGTCTGCTTACTCTCTAGTCTTAAACCGACATCTATCCATTGCACTAGATTGTAGAGCAACAATCCATTACAGACCGACATGGTTTGATCTGTGGAAGATGTGGTTTCGATGCGTGTACAGATTTTTAGAAAGTGCTTCATGTCGCCCATGGCGACAGCCTCAACCAACTCCGTCCCTTGTATTTCGCTCAGTTCAGATATACACCCTGACACAATTTGAGGTGTTATTTCTTTCTTACCCTGTTCCACACACATCATGTATTTTTTCGCCTCCCATCTTAATACCCCCAAATCCGTCCCCACTCGCTTCACCACGGCTAGTGCCAAATTCGCCTTTATTTCATAACCCGACTTCTCAATAATATCCATTAAGAACTTGCTCGCCCATTCTTTTTTTTCTGAGTCGTACTTCGGTTCATCTAGTTTCAGCGTCTGATAAGACTCTAGGGCTTTCGGAAGCCTATCATTCGACTGAACCACCAACACTTCTATTCCTGTTCCCACACTATCCAATATCGAAGCTAACTTTTTAAGTTTTGTCGGATTATGGATAACCACGAATAGAGGATCGGTGTCGAAGAGTCCATGTTCAAGGGCAGTTGATATTTCTTGTTCCGTGTGCGTCTTGCCATCTACTACTCGCACTTCATTACCCTTTGAGCGTTGCTCTTCCACTATCATTCCCACACGAAGAGTTATCCAATCTTCCGATGACCCATAAATCACTCTTATCATGTGTGTGTCTCCGTTCAATAAGGGTCTAGTCCCAAGAAGTGTCCATACAGCGACACCTGCGTTATCTGTGGTCGCCTCAACAACCTCTTTAACTCCTCCGTATAAAATCTCAACTCCCCTCTCTTTACACTTACTTCCAATAACGCCTCCAAAATCCCCCTGTAATCCTCTTTTGTGAGGCTACCCACTACCCCACATACCCCCACTAGATCATCTTTCAATAGAGCCTCAAATAAACGCTCACCTTCATCATAAAGACGATGCCGAGAGGGAGGAGCAAAATGATATTTCTCTCCACAACGACTACGGATAGTTTCAGGGACTGATCCATAGTCATGAGCCCAAAGGATTAGATCGGGAGCACCAACATAGGGTTCTTCAATACGCTTTAGAAGGATATCCAATGTAGATGGATTAGCCTCGTCCAAAGGACCCGCTAGCAGAGTCGCGTTCCGATGGGGCCAGGTTTGGCTGTAAGCCTCCACCAAGTCTCTTATCTCTTCTGCCTTCAAGTCTTTGTACGGCGGTCTCACTAGTGTCCTGCCCTCCAAAAGATCACCTAGTCCTCTCTCCACTCCCAAACCATGATGTATCACTATCACTCTAGACTCCTTTCAGAGCGACGCAGGATGCGGCGGCTGTAGTTCGCGTTTAAGGGGGTTAATTGCCCCTGTAATCCTCTTTATAGAGCAAACCCTCACCCTCCCCCTTGCAATAGAGCAAATCTCTTTGTATAAGTGTCTACAAGTTCACTTAGGGATCGTCCCCTAAGGCGTAGCCAAGTCACGAACGGCTAGACTCTTTGAAATCTAACCATCGCTAACCTGAAGGGGGTGGATACCCTTTAGGTTTCGACTAGGCTATGGGTAACTCCCACTAAGAGGGATATGTCAGTTTCTGATACGCTCTTAGCGAACCCATAATCTCTGTTCATACGCTGAGGCTTAAGGACACCTGTCACTTAACGACAAGTTTCAAACAGCCCCTAGGGAGATGGATGGCTCTAATTACTTCCGTTAGAGGTCTTTGGTCTTTATGACCACCATCTAGTCTCTTACTCCGTATCCGTCTTTTATCCACCCTCTAAAGAACACAACCTACTAAACCCTGTCTTCTTTAGTTGTCCTCTCTTATCCAATAAGTATGGTCTTGGATAAGTACCCTCTTAACTACTATCTTATCCATTAGGATATTGATCAGTCTAGTTATGTATCTCTTACTACTACTACTAGTAAGTACTTCTTCTTCTAGAAGACCAATAAGAGATAGATAGCTCTACTAGAGCTTCTAGGGAATAGGACTTAAGACGGATACGAAGTATCGTCTAAGGACTATAGCCAATAAATACAAACAAACTATCCAATACAACTCAACAACCAACAACTCAACAACCAACTCAACAACCAACTCAACCGACAACTACTACAACTCAATCAACAACTACTAATACTCAAACAACCCCAACTAATACTCAACCAACTACTCAACCTACTACTACTGCAACAACCTCTACTATAACCTCTACTACAATAATCCCTACTTCAACCTATACTCCGATTACTACTACTCCCCTATCAGCTATCACTCCCCTACCTACAACTCCCCTACCTACAACTATCCATACTTCAGCTTCTACTAGTACTCAGGTAACAACTTCAATCCATACTCAACAACCTACTACTAGAAAACCTACTCAACAACAATCAACTCAACTACGGATAAAGTTACTAGCTACGGATAAGTTACTGAGTAAGTAAGACTCAGTAAGATGTCTCCTAGAGACTTCAAGCTAAGAAGACTTATTGTTGTAGTAAGTCTTACTCTAGATAAGAGAGATAAGATAATAGAGATAAGCGAAGATAAGAGAAATAAAACTTACTGAAGAATGGATAAGATTGGTGGTTGGATAAGAACCTACTGAGAGATAGATAGAAAGAACCTACTGAGACAAGAACCTAGAGATAGAACCTACTGATAGAAGTCTAAAGACGGATAAGCTAGACTAAAGAATCTACAGTCGGATAAGAGGGATCAGTCGGATAAGAGGGATCAGGTATCTAAGAACCTACTGAGAGATAGATCAAAAGGTTCTCGGTCTACTGATGGAAGATAAACGGATAAAACCTTACTGATGGATAAGGTTCTAGGTGTCTATAGTCCACTAGGGAAACCTAGTGAAAAAGAAATCGACCAAGCCCTACTGAGAGAAAAGGGAATCATGGGTTGGGTTATTAGGGGGGGTAAAGAGGCTTTATTGTTTTGAGCGTTCAGATGGGTCTATTTAAGTGTTTAAGGGCTATGGGTAGGGGTGTGGTAGGGGTTAAGGTTTATGGTGGTTGTTTTAGGGTTTATTGAGCGTTTAGTCTTTGGAGGTTGTGTGTGTTGGGGTTCTATAAGAGGAGGTGGAGAAGAAAGGAGGCAGTCAGATTATGTACTGCGTAGCGAAGATACTTGGATCAATATATGCCAATCCCCCTTATCATGTTTTAAGGTGCATGGTTGCGGGTGAGCGTGAGACTTATCCTATTGTGGTTAAGGGTAAGATAGCAGGGCCTGCGTCTGTGGGGGGTGTATTAACCTTTTCGTGTAAGGAGGTTTTGGATAAAAAGACGGGTAAGGCGGTGTTGGAGGTTGTGAGGAATCCGATCAATCCGAGTTACCTGAGGGGTAATGCCCTAACACAATGGATGGATTGGTCGGATAGTGGTTTATCGGAGAGTTTGGAGGTGTTATCTTGTTTGACGGAGGCTGGTGTACCCCCTGCGGTGGTGAACAGCATATGGAAAGAGGTGGAGGCTGATCCCTCGATGGTGAGGCGTAATCCTTGGTGCTTGGTGTACAAGGGATTGGGTTTTCAGGCTGTGGACGCTATAGCGAACACCTTTTTGGGTAAGGACTACAATCCGAGTGACAGGAATAGGATAGAGGGTTGTGTATTTTGGTCATTGTTGCAGGGTGTGGGGAATGGACAATCGTATTTGGACACGGGGGCAGTATTTAGAGATGTGGGGTTGTTGACGGGATTGGATAATCCGCAGGAGATTGCACAAGCGATCAAGTCGATGAAGGAGAATGTTCCTGCTCGTGTGGTGGTGGAGAAGTTGCCCCTGGGTGGGAACGCTCTTTATTTGCCGTCTTATCACAAGATGGAGGTGGAGGTAGCTAAGGAGGTGTTATCTCCGATAAGGCATGATATTGTGAGCGTAGCGAGCGTATTGGGAGGTTCATCGAAGCGATTGACGGAGGCTGAAATAAGGAGTCATTCAAGGTTTGCCCTAACGGATAAACAATTGAGTGCTGTGAGGTTAGGTTTGGAGAGTGCGGTGTCGATAGTGACAGGCTTACCCGGTACGGGTAAAACGACAATATTGAGCGTTTTGTGTCGGTGTTTAGAGGCACAAGGGGAGAAGGTGTTATTGGTAGCCCCAACGGGCATAGCGGCGAAGAGGGCAGGCTCTTTGACGGGTATGGAGTGCATGACCATACACAGGGCATTTGGTGCAGGTGGGACAAAAGACGAAAAGGGTCGTATTTCGGATTATGAGGGAGTAAAGAAGGTGGAGGGAGAGATTGTTACGGATGTGGCATCGAGTTTAGACCCGAGTGCTGAGATATGGAGACACAATCGACAAAACCCTCGTGCAGAGAGCGTAGTGATTATAGACGAAGCATCTATGGTGGATTTGCACCAAATGTGGAGAGTGATGTGTGGCATCTCGGAGAGATGTAGGGTGATTTTGGTCGGAGACATTGCACAGCTTCCTCCTGTAGGTGCTGGCTTTGTCTTAGCTGATTTACTGAACTCGTCTCGGATACCTCGTGTGCATTTATCCGAAGTCTTCCGACAGGGGGAGGGGTCAGGAGTAACTTTAGCCGCACATAAGATACACGCAGGACAAGTACCTGAGCCTGATGCCGACTTTGAGTTTATCGAGATTTATAATCAACAGGCTGTATTGGATAAGATTTTGGATTTATCGAGGGAGTTGCACCTAGAGGGGGAGGACTTTCATGTGATGAGTCCAACGCATCATGGATTATTGGGTGTCACAAGTCTGAATAAAGAACTGCGTAGCGTCTTGAACCCTAGCACTAAACTGAGTCAATCTTTACAGATTGGTAGCGGGACATATCGGATGGGAGACAAGATTATGATAACCCGCAATGATTATGATTTGGGCGTTTATAATGGCGATATTGGACGCATTTTGAGCATAAACAAAACGAGCATCGAAGTTATCCTTAAAGGTGTCGTGGATCAACGCTTGGATTTACCCTTGGATGAAATATCCAAGTTGTTGAGATTGGCATATGCGACCACCGTGCATAAAGCACAGGGGCAGGAATATCACACAATTATTATGCCCATGTGTGTTGAACATGGGAACAATCTATTACTGCGGAGTCTGCTTTATACTGCCATCACAAGGGCAAAGATTAAGGTCTATTTGGTGGGTGAGCGAGAGGCTATGATTAAGTGTGTAATGAATGCCAACACCACTACCCGCTTATCTAGGTTGCGTGATCGTCTCTCTTAGCCTAATAATCCTTTTATCGGTCCCTCCAAGGGAGAATGGATAAATCTATCTATTAATCTCTTGGAGTGACAATCATGATCAGAAGAACCGCGTCAGAAGTTTTAAGAAGCCTCGAAGCCCGCGTTGCCCGTCTTGAGGGTAAGACCTCTAGCGGCAGAACCGCTGGCAGCCGCTACTCTTGGCAGAAGTCTTTGTTCTCAGTAAATGGGGGTAGACCATCAACAGGTCTTGCTATTTTAGAACAGAACGATGGAGACCCTGAGGTCATTGAGCTGCTTCAGGAAGCTCTTAGGGATGGCAGTTCTAACCGCTTTAATATGGCTGAGATCACCCTGATTGCGGCGGTGAGGGGCTAAGAAAAACCTCACATTCCCCTTTGGGGTGTGATGTTAGGTGTTTAGTTGTCGGGGTTATTGATCTTGCCGTAAGAGACATAGTTAGAATGAGCGACCGACCAAATACCCCTGATTTGACGGCTGATTTCTTTAGCTAACAGCCTCATTTCCCATTGAGCATCGGGGTGGTCTCTTTTAGAGATGAAGTTTATCCAATTGTGGAGATTAGCAGTAGCCCAATAGGTGGTGTAGATGTTTTGAGGCAAGATCATGCGGGCTTGTTCTCTTGCTACTCCACTAGAGATCATTTCCTCATACAGAGCGGCGGCATTAGCCGTTTGTACATGGATAGCTTGGGTGGCAGTCAATAAATCACCGATCAAAGGATCAAAGGTCTGATCCAAACTCGCTTGTCTGTTTTTGGTGTCTTGTTGTCTCAGCTCTTTGGGCAGATAGAATTCTATCTTTTCGCTCGTGTATCTACGGCTGATCTCGTTATAGCTCATGGTGCGATGTCTCATGTGTTGCCTCGCCACAAACATCGGCACTTTTATCCATAATGTCAGAAGATTATGCTCCGCCGTGGATGTGTGACCTTCTCGAACCAAGAATTTGGATAGTTTGACTTCTTTGTCTCCCATCTCGGTTGAGAACTGATCAAGGCTGGCTCTTGCAGCATTGACAGGGGTGATATCTTCCCCCATGTGCTGAATGACCGCAACACCTCCAATATCATCGCCATATATACAGACCTTTTTATCCAAGAAGTTGCTCATCTATGTCCCTAATCCTTTCATTGTTCGGTTATTCTTTCAGATACTACCTGAGATAGAGTATCCCAACACGGATAACTCAGTATTAGTAAGGTGTGACCCTTTTCCCTCCCTTAAAAAGGAACCTGACATGATCGTTATCCTCGCCCCTACCGCTCAACTCGCCGCCGATACCCTCAGCCTCGATACCCCCCCCACCCTCACCGTTGAAGCGGAGTACGGCTCTTGGGTGGCGGAGGGGTCGGTCTACACCGCCGCCCATCACCAACCTTTTGGTTCCAAGTACGCAGGTAGACATATCGGCGGGGAGCAGCCCGCTCCCTGTAACGACACCCATATCCCTGTCCTTGAGGACAATGATGTGGCTCTGATCAGTCATATTGATGCCGATACCCTTGGTGGTCTTATGAGGGCTTCGGGCAAGTATGCTCAGTTCTTCACTCAAGGCTTTGAGGGGTTTTGGAGTTATGTGGAGGGGATTGATACGCTCGGGTGGCACAAGGCTGACCCCTCTTCCTCTTACTTCCCGCTCGCCTCGGCTATCGGGGCTTGGCTTCAGACCAATCGCCTCAATACGCCTAGGGATCAAAACTCTGATGTGACGGAGTTTTGTGAAAAGGCGTTTGAGTTTGTTTCAAACCTTCTCTCAGGTGGGTTGGACGAACTTGAGATCGGCGTGAAGTTTATCCAAGCCCAAGATGACCTCAACCTGAAGAGTTGGGTGACCACGACTCCGTTTGGTGTGGTTGTCCGCAGGGCAGATAACTTTACGAACCACCTCTACCGTGACCCTAATGGGGAGGTCGGTCTCGGTGTGGTTGCGTTTAATGAGAAGATGGGTTCTGTCACCATCTCCCTTGCCGATCCGATTAAGAATGTCTCTTGTCGGCATATTGTTCAGTCCCTTTGGGGTGACCTTGCAGGTGGTCATGACGGCATCGCTGGCTCGCCTCGTGGTCAGATCATGACGGAGGGGCAGTTCAGGGATGCCATCAACGCCTTCTCCATGGCGATTGCTCAGGCTACCTGCTAATCCCTTTATCGGATACTCCTAGTTGTTCTTATACAGGAGTATCCAATATGAGTGAAGAACAGGTTGAGAGGCAGGTTGAGGGGCAGGATGAAGGGCAGGATGATACACCCTTAGAAAATATCGTCTTGATCATAGAAAAAGACGGAAACCTTGTAGCTGTACTCGACTCGGAGCATGAGTACACAGAAGAGCAAATGACCATGTTTGCTCGCGTGTACTTATTACGAAATCCCTCTTTTGTGCTTTATCTCGTTATTCTCATCGAGCTATGGATACACGAAATGTCCGCACTAGCCGCTGAGAAGTGGGAGCAATCCACTATCCTGTACTTATCCGTTAAGAAGTGGACGATACGGAAGTGGAGGAAGCTGGAATGGGAGTATGGGAAGCTAGATAAACGCTTTCGGCTGAGTCACAAAATGGGAAAACTCAGGGATAAGGCACAACGGCTATTGGATAGTTTGTTCTCGAAGTAGGGGTTTGTATAATGTGGGACATAAGAGCGAAGGCGGTCTTCTCTCTTGTTTCACTTAAGGGATAAAACATGGCTAGCGAGAAGTGGAAAGCGGGCAAAGAAATCCAAGACAAGATCAATGAGTTGGTGGGCAATCACCATCCACATCTTGCCGATATATGTTATGATATTGTGGTCATCTTCAAAGAAAAGGCTTCCCGTAAGGGCGGATACCCTGTACTTGGTAAGACCTCAAAGGCTCCTGCCATTTTATCCGTATTGGGGGATCGTCAATATCAGTTTGTGATTGAGATTGGCAACGATGTCTGGCAGAAGCTGAATGTCGATCAACAGACCGCACTACTCGACCATCTTTTATCCTTTATTCAGGGAGAAGAAGATGAGGCTACTGCGGAGATGAAGTACAGCCTCACCGAGCCTGATATTTACTACTTCACCGAAGAAGTGGCTCGTCATGGATATTGGCGACCCGACTTGTCGGATAAGCCCTCAGAAGAGAGCGAGGAGGGCGTAGACCCTCTAGATGACTTGCTGAAGTAAAAGCTACCCTACCCCCCCATCCATCGGACGCACATTGGATGGAGGGGGTAGGATGATGAGTAGCTGAATCATGGAAGGTGATGGTGGTGGGTGAGGAGGGGGGTGTTGGGGAGGGGGATGTGGAGGAGGGGGATTTCTCATATCTACGCTTATTCTTGTGCTCGTGTTTATGACCCCCTGATATGTTAGGTGTCATACGCGAGATATTGGATAGTTCCGATATTGGATAGTTCCCAAAGAGCGTGTCTGTTTCCATTTT
>Ga0194117_10003431_pt1 | contig 15936 bp, 20 predicted proteins | sample TA2MahsurfametaG_FD_160579 | JGI IMG/M metagenome (GOLD analysis project Ga0194117, IMG submission 160579) | Freshwater microbial communities from Lake Tanganyika, Tanzania - TA2015009 Mahale N1 surface | ecosystem: Environmental > Aquatic > Freshwater > Lake | place: Tanzania: Lake Tanganyika...
ATTTTAATTACCATACATCATCACACTAGATGTATTATGTTTCTGTAATTGTTACGATAATTACAAAATTGTGTATTTTGGCAATGTTTCGCTATAAAATGTCGCAAAAGTATAGAAATGTAGACAAAAAATTGAATCACAATTTAAACCATTTATCGTCTAATAATAACAATAACAATGACGATGTATTATCATAAACATAATTTGGGTCCATTATGTAAATTGCGTAGTTGGGTTTCAGTAGATTATCTTAAATGGGATGATTTGTCATGGAATGTGAACGCAATTGGTTTGCTAGAACAAAATATTGACAAGATTAATTGGCGTTGTTTAGCAATGAATCCAAATGGTATTCCTTTGTTAGAAAAAAATCCTACAAAAATTCGTTGGGATATGTTGTCTCAAAATCCAAATGCGATTCGCTTACTAGAACAGAACATGGATAAAATTGATTGGGTGTATTTATCTAGGAATCCAGGTGCAATTCATTTATTGGAACAGAATCCAGATAAAATTAGTTGGTCTATGTTATCATCAAATCCAAATGCAATTCATTTGTTAGAAAAAAATCCAGATAAAATTGATTGGCGTTGTTTATCATGTAATCCAAATGCTATTCATTTATTAGAAAAAAATCAATATAAAATTGATTGGAATTGGTTATCATGTAATCCAAATGCGATTCATTTATTTGAAAAAAATCAAGATAAAATAAATTGGGAGTTGATTTGTCAAAATGAAAATGCGTGTGATTTAATTGAAAAAAAACTACTTACTCATGATTTTTATATGTATGCTGTATGTCCTAATCCAAGTATGATTCATTTAACAGAAAAATATTATAAAATAATTCATCCTGTACATCATGTACATATAGATTTTACATTTCTTGCATGTAATCCGCTTATATTTGAATATGATTATGATGCTATGCGCTTACGAATGAAACGATTGGCTGAAGAATTGATTGCAAACCGATTCCATCCTAGAAACTTTGAGAAATGGATTGGATGGGGATTTGATGAACATATTTGTGACTGAAAAACAATAAAAATATATTGTTTTAATATTTTGTTACGATGAATCATAATGAACCAACCACTATTATTTTGGTGATTTTTTCAATAACACTTTTTTTTCAAAAGTTTTTTTGGATTTTGAAATTTGGACAAAAATAAAATGTCCAAAATTGATTTTCTGAAAAAAGTTTTGAAAAAAAGTGTTTTTTTTTCGATTCTGACTGACTCAATCACAAAAATAAAAAAATCCAAAAAATCACCTTACCATAACATTTTTCATAAAATTTGAACAAAAAGAATGTCTGGCAATATTTGGCAATGGTAAAAATCGCAATAATTCCTGAAACAAATTTGAAATGATAATGAGTAACATTTTGTAACACATAAAAAATATTTTGTTACGATAACCTAAAATATGGCGATTTTGGCTATGTTTTTGTCGAAAAAGTCGCAAAAATGGAGTCCATTGTGACTGAAAAACAATAAAATATTTTATTTCAATATTTTGTTACGATGAATCATAATGAACCAACCACCATTATTTTGGTGATTTTTTCAATAACACTTTTTTTTCAAAAGTTTTTTTGGATTTTGAAATTTGGACAAAAATAAAATGTCCAAAATTGATTTTCTGAAAAAAGTTTTGGAAAAAAGTGATTTTTTTTCGATTCTGACTGAGTCAATCACAAAAATAAAAAAATCCAAAAAATCATCTTACCATAACATTTTTCACAAAAATTGGACAAAAAAAATGTCTGGCAATATTTGGCAATGGTAAAAATCGCAACATTTTTGTTTCAAAAAATGAAACCATTTATAGTCTAACAAAGAAACTAGTTGATTGTAGTTTGTTACGATAATGAAAAAAATGGCGATTTTGGCTATATTTTTGTCGAAAAAATCGCATCCAATGTTTTTCTTACCATTATCGTTTGAGAACCTACTACTACTCATTGTGACGATAAGTTGACTATATTAGATTTTCATATGTAATGTAATAATGTAATTTGTCAAATTATGATATAAAAATGTCTGGCAATATTAAGCAATGGAAAAAATCGCAAAAAATCGCAAGAAATACGAGTGTGATTTCTGTCACTATGTTACATCAAATAAGTGTGACTTTGAAAAACACACTAACACCATGAAACACAAAATAAATGAAAAGGCAATCATTGGAAACCAAAAATCGCAAAATGTCGCCAAATTATATGAATGTATCTGTGGTAAACGATATTGTGATAACAGCGGACTCTGGAAACACAAGAAAAAATGTAATTATAATTCAACTGAACTAACAAATACGATTAATACCGATCAACTGCAAATCTGGACAGACATAATAAAAACAACAGTAATAGAAATAATAAAGAATTGTCCTTCAACTATTAATAATAGTATCAACAATGTAACTAACAATAAGTCTTTCAATTTGAATCTATTTTTGAACGAGACATGCAAAGATGCAATGAACTTTGATGATTTTGTTAGTTCAATAAAAGTCAGCTTAGAAGATTTAGAAAGAACAGGTGAAAAAGGTTATGTAGAAGGTATAACTAACATATTCATCAAAAATTTAAATGATTTAGAACAACATTTGAGACCATTACATTGTAGCGATGCAAAACGAGAAGTGCTTTACATCAAACATAATAATGAATGGATCAAAGAGAAAGATGATAAGCCATTACTAACAAATGCTATAAAACAAATAGCCCGTGAAAACGTCAAACAAATCAAGTTTTGGACCGAAAAGTATCCAGATTGTATAAAGCCATCTTCGAAAAAAAACGATACTTATTTGCGAATTGTTAGTAATGCGATGAATGGATTGACGGATGAAGAATCATTAAGCAATATTCAGAAGGTTATTAGTAACATCAGTAAGGAAGTTACCATTCAGAAGTATATTCATAATTGATACTGTGCGCTCGATATAAGAGACCAGTAATCACTGAAAGTAGCCATTTTTGTAACAATCGATAAACTCTTTGAAAATCTTTCCTTCAGAAATTATTCGTAACCATTCTGAGCATTTTTCAATTTTAGTTTGATAACTAACATATTTTTCATTTTCCAGTTTAGGTTGTTGTAATTGTTCTAGAAAAGAACTATGTAATTCTTTAACTACATCATACATACAATTAATTAGCATTATTCTAATATGGTGAACATATAATAAGTATCTAGTATCTGGATTTACATTTATTTTATTAGACCAGTAAAACTTATAATTAAAATTAGAATCAGAATTAGTAACAGCAAAATACTTGTAATCTCGCAAACAAATATCATGGAAAGCACAGCAAAATACGAATGGTTCGCATGATTCGTTAGTTAAAATATTTGTCTCAAACTCAACAAGAAACTCGTCTAAATAATCAATCATTCTTCTATAATAAGCTAAATATGTGTCTTATTATAGTTTCAATTTTTTCTGCCATACTTACAATACTGCTTCTGTGAGAATCCACGTGGTCGCTTACAATTGATACTACGTTTATATTTTAGCGACCATGCACCTCCTTTCTTAGAAAGCGCTTTTTTCCCATGTTTCTTTGTCTTTGTCTTCGTTAAGCGCTTATACACATCCCTAACAGAAGCAGTCTTAATCTTATTAACAGGACTGTTGGTGTTCAATTCAATCCAATTAATGAATGAATCGACTGATCTATCTTTTTTAGTAACACCGCTATCTTCATAATTTTCTATTTTGCGACCCTTCTGACTAATGTATTTCATTGTTGGAAATCCATCTATTTGTCCGAGTGATTTTATGCTGGCAATTAGGTCTTTATTAACGTCAATAACTGCGAGATTGTCGTTTGAAGCATATTGTTGTTTTAACGCGGATTCAATTTTAGCCCATTCAGGTCGAGTGGCGTTACATGGACCACAACCTTCCATATAAATTAAGATAAAGACGTGCTTACCTTGTTTTATCATTTTTTCGATTTTGTCAATGTCATTGCTAGTATCTATATGAAACACATACATATACTATACAAATACAAAATTTTCCACCTTTAAGAAAGGTGGAGCCAAATATTGAATATATTTTATTCAAAAAAATCCTAAAAGTTGATTGGATAATTTTGGCTCCACCTTTTGCAACTTTGTAAGAAAGGTAGAAGTTTTACTTAAAAATTCCTAAAAGTTAAGTTGATAATTTGGCTCCACCTTTTGATCAACTTTTCCTAAAAGTTGAGTGGAAAAAAAAGTATATTTGTAGTATATATGAATATAGTTCTAAAATTAATGTTTCTAATAATTTTTTTTGGTGGTTTATATTTTTATTTAATAAAAAATGTAGAAGGTTTTGAAAATAAAATGTTAATGACAAATAATGGCGAAATGAGGTGTCCAAATTTGCTTATTCAGAAAGGCACAAAATACTATTTATATAACTCAAAATTAGCTCAAGTTCCTGGTGTGAATCCAATTGAATTCAATGATTTAGAAGAATATACCGAGTTTTTAGAATGGCAACGTGGTGCCGGAATAAGATGTCCTGTATTATATCTTCAAAATACTTATGACGCGCAAGGTGAAAGAGTATATAAAGCGAGACCAAGTGTCACCGAATTGGAAGGCGGATTACCACCAACTACACCACTACCATTGCCATTAAAGTTTACACCACTTGTCGATGCTGGACGCAGTGATCCGCCATATAATCAAGGTGGATATCCGGCTTTCGACCAATCTAGTTACTATCAAGGTGCGCTTACGCCATTAGATCAGATTAAGAACTCTGAATATAATATGTTGTATAGTGATAATCCGATGGATCCAAATTGGGGTGGAACAAAATACACACAAGCTTTAGTAGATGCTGGTTATTATAAGGGTAACGAAGTTAGTATAAATGTGCCTTAAATATTACTTAATTCACTCAATAATTAGTTTTGTTAGTTCAGGTTCATCCAAACTAACAATAAATGTTGTATCTTCATCCCTAGCAACACATTCGCTATCTAGATAACAATGTAATCCAATGTTGCGTTTGTCATACTCACTTCCTGCGTGAATTACATCTGCTCTGAATACTAAAACGTCACCACTATTTAGTGTTAATTTGGTTGATTTGATTGCTTCTTTTGTATAAAAACCATTTTTCCAAATATAGATATAAGTTTCGTCCATCAAGCCTACCAAACAAAGTAATGGAATCTTGCTTTTGTCATCACCACTTACGGCTGACATAAACTCTGGTGTTGGAAGATAATCCAAGTGTACCATCTGTTTTTGACAACCAATGTCTGATTTGATAATTACCCAGTTAGACATTTTTAATGTAGGATTAATTTCGGACACAAAATGATCTAAATGGGAAATGAAACTGAGTCCATCCTTATTTAACAATGTTTGCGATCGTTTCATGTCATTGTTATCCCAGTCTTGATTGAAAATGTACACAGGTTTTGTTTCAATTTGCTCGTTTAGATTTTTCATATCATCTTCAGTTACCGAAATTACATTAGAAATAACAGTATATCCATCGGCATTAATTTGGTTTAAAATATTTGTCAATTCTGTCATGGTTCTTTACTATACATTAGTAGTAACAAATGTATATTAAATCAATTTTTTATTGTTTGTCTAAGAATGTCATTGCAGCATTAAGTGAATCCTTTGCTTCCTTTAATATGTTGATGTTGTTCAATGTTTCGACATTTGTTTTCATGTCTCCATCGAGTTTAATGTTCAATATTTGTTTCAACATTAGGTATCCAGCATAATCATCCAAATTAATAATGGCACTTTCATAATCTTTTCTGTATTTGGAAATAAGTAATTCATCCTGTAATTTGACAACCTGTGCTTTGATTGCAGCCGCATACGACGCCGATGTTCCAGCTTCGCCAGTATTGTTAGTCATTCCTTCAATCATTGAATACTGATTATTTGTGCTCAATTTAAGCATTTTCATAAATATGTAAATAATGAAAAAACTGACAAGTAAGATGCCAATTATTTTTAAAAATTCTTCGTGTTTCATATAATAAGTTTTTATAAAAATTATTATAAGTATTCGAATTATTCATTCAAAATTTTTACGGTCGCGGCAAGACTCGAACTTGCGACATTTAGTTTAACAGACTAATGCTCTAACCAACTGAGCTACGCAACCATCTTTGGCTCCACTTCAACTTTTCAGAAAAGTTGATCAAAATAATACCATGTTTGGCTCCACCTTTTATAACGTAGTAAAAAAGGTGGATAATCGACAACTGTAGGACTCGAACCTACGCAGGACAATGCCCATGAGTTTTCAAGACTCACGCCTTAACCTCTCGGCCAAATTGCCATTATGCTAGTTTCAAAATTTTTTTGCGCCTTAGACCACTCGGCCATTCCATCTTACGATGGAAACAGGATTCGAACCTGTGATCACATTGTGAACAAAAATCTAGAATTTTCGCTGTTAGAAACTATGTATGTTGCCTCACATATTATATAGTAATGTTGTCTTTAAGTTGTTTTTTTGATAATATATATTATTTTTATTTACTAGTTTCATTGGGATTTGTCGCTATTAGCCATTATAGCAATACCAGACGAACTCAATCTGGAGTAGGAATCGAACCTACGAAATCATATTATGTAATGTGATAACAAATGGGATTGCTGTCTGAAACTATTTTACAATGTAAGGGACTTTTAAACCCACGACCTTAAAGCGAGTATCATACCTCTAGACTAAAGTCCCACACATACTATATACATTACTTGTCTTTAAGTTGTTTTCGACAATAATATATTTAATTTAACATTTTATTTCTGTAAAAATTTAATAATAGTAGCAATAGTTGTTTTGCTTATTTTTCTAGACTTGCCATTGGCATCAGTTGTGCAAACATCATTCAAACATTCACTATTTTCTTGAATAGATTTAATTAAGTTAGGTAGCGTTTGAAACTTGCTAAATATTGCTAATGCGGTTGATGAACTAACACCTGGAATCTGACACAACATTATTTCACCAATATTTTCAGCAGTTATATTATCTTTCTTCACTTTTTTAACAACACTACAATAATCTTTTTCATTAGGATTCGCAATAGTCTCTTCTGTCTCCTTATCATCATTTGTTACAACATTAGGAACATCAGTTACAGATGGAACAGGTGTATCATTCGTATAATATGCTTTCTTACCTGCTTTCAATCCGCCTACCAATTTATAAACCATATTACATACGATAAACGCAGTTTCGTCTAAATTATTTGAACGCATCAAAGAAAATCCCTTGAAATAATTGATTGAAAACATTGCCGAATATAATGTTTGTTTATCCATTCTATTTTTAAAAATATTGAAATTGTGCAAATCACCTTCAATAAGATACATTATATTATGATTATGATGTTGTAGCCCATTTAAACGATAAGATTGCTCATCATATCGGCCGTCCTTAATACTGGACTCTAAATCGGCCAAAGTTTTGCGTTCAATTATAATACAATCTGTGGTTCCATCGCTTATGATTATATCGCCAAGTGGTAAGTTTTCTGATTTTAATTGAATGTCCTTGAACTTGATAATGGTGGAAATTAAAGATTCACATTTCGCAAATAGTTTGCTCTCTCTTGTGTCAATTTTGATTAACATAATAATTCAATTAATGTCTTGTTGTTAAATCATTTTTTATAAATATTATGAAAAATGGATTTACAATACAGGGGCACTCCCCTGTAAAAAATTGAGATTTAGACTTAAATATATTTTATAATACACGTTTAACTAACAAAATGGTAGAAATCAGAAACATATCATCATTTGAAGATGTTGTTATTATTCCGAATAGTCTTATTGTTATTGATATTGACGACACTTTAATTAAATATAGTCAGTTCAATCAATCATGGTGGATAAATAAGATACAACATTATCACACTTTGACAAAAAATTATGAATTGGCTGAACATTTAGCAAATGAAGAATGGAATAAACATATTGAAACATGTGAGCCAGAAATTGTAGACAAATATATACATGACTTTATTGATATGGCAAAATCCAATGATTGTCACATTGTATTATTAACGGCGAGAAATGACATCATAAGAGAACTAACAAAAAAGCATTTGTTAGAAGTGAATCTTTATTTTGAACATATTTATTTCAATAAAGACAAGGGTACTGAATTGGTGAAGATTGTTGAAACGGATTATGCTGGGATTTATAAAAATATTATTGTTATTGATGATATGGAAAAAAATCTGCTTAATATTAGAAATAAAATGAATTTGAGTAAATATGAACTACAATTGTACAAGATTACTAGAGAAATTGTATAAGTATAAGTAATAGTAATTTAAGTAATAATTACACCGACCGAAAAGAAAAATGAGACAAAAACTTATTAAAAAATAAATTAAAATCTCATTTTCTTAATCTTTTCTTTCGGTATTTATAACTTTGGGTCTATCACTCGTCTTGTGATATGAATGTTTTTCTACAAAACATAGTTGGTCTTTTTTTATTCTGTATCCATTCTTTCATTAGATACAAAATATTTCTGCTTCCATTTAGGTCTCGGTTCATCAAATGGGAATGAGACGACTTACTACACTTCTTGCAAGTTAGTAATCCGTGTATATTCACCATACCTTCTCTAAATGGTCTTGGGTTCTCTCGTTGTTTGTAATAGCAAGTTTCTCCTTCTAAACAAAAACTACACATTTTAGATGTTTTGAACTCATCTACAATACATAAATTAAAATGTCTTGCTAATAAATCCTTTAATGATTTGTTTGGAGTAGGCATACAATGTTTCATTTGCTGTGTTTGTTGAAATGAACCAAACCCTATCACAATCTTTTTACCAAATATAAAAATCATTTGATTATTATGGATAATGCGGTTATTCATAAATCTAAAATAATTAGAGAAACGATAGAGAATAGTAAAAACGATTTATTGTATTCGGTGCCTTACCATCCAGAAACCAATTCTATTGAGGAGTTTTTCAGTCAGTTAAAACATTACATAAAAAAAGAAAGTCCAAATACTTATGAAGAAATAGATGAAGTTATAAAAGATATATTAGCGAATAAAATAACAAAAGAACATTTAACAAATTATTTGAAACATAGTTATAAAATATATAAATCATAACTACATTTTGTCTCATTTTTCTTTTCGGTCGGTGTAATATATAATAAAAATTACTTAAACATTACAGATAATGTAACAGTGATGAGTGTTTAACCCATGTTACCTCCAATTGTGGCTCTGTATCCGTAAGATTGAGTTTGAATTGTTCTATTTGGAATACATTTTAAGCCAAATTGTGTATTTGTTGCTCCGATTAAATTCGGATTAGATGGAAGATACCAACCGACACTTGGTGCGAGGCCGCCTTTTTTTAAGCCGCCACAAATATTGGTTCGATTACAAATTGAAGCCGCATTTCTAGCGGCACGTCCAGCGCTATAGTACACCATAGTTATAAAATACACTAATATAAAAAAATTACAAAATTAATAATTATTCGTCTAAATATTTCCAAATAAATCCGGCAGATGTTTTTCTATACTTAGTTAATACTCCTCTTATACTTGATGGCGAAACATTATATTCTTTGGCAGCAGAAACGATGGATTTATGTTCTTTAATAAAATTACCATTTAAATCAAATTGGTTAATTTTTGTTGTTTTACAATTTCCTAAACCCATTTTATGTTTATGTTGTTGATTTTCTGGACCAGTTGCAAACTCTAAATTTTCAACTTTATTATTTAATTTGTTTCCATCGATATGATTTACTTGTTCTTTATTATATGGATTTTCTAAAAATGTTAACGCTACTACACGATGTAAAAAATATGTTTTACTCCAAAGAGATACTTTTAAGTAACCATCTAGTGTAGGTTTATTTTCTTTAATTATGTTTCCAAAACAATTTTTAAATCTTCCTAAATTGGAGACATAGTATTTGTGTTTAACATCTCCAACAATATTAAATTTTAAAGGGTCAACTTGTTTCCATATTTCACCTTCAATTTCTTCAATATTTTCAAATTTCCATAAAAATCCATAAGCACTATTTAGGCATTCATTAAGACAATTACTAATACAATTTCTTCCATTGTGAATTGTGTTGGTTAATTTATTATTAAATGCCCACGTTCCTGCTTCTTTTATAGAAACATATTTTTGTAAAATTTCTCCTGTATTTATGTCAATTCTTATAACAGGTTTATTTTTTTTAATTCCAAAGTTTTCTGTAATTTTTCGATTATTGTTATTTTCTTTCTTTGTAAACCATCTTAAATTACATAGTCGGTTATCAATTTTATTCTGGTTTATATGGTCAACCTCAGGGTTATTATTTGGATTTTCAATAAATGCAATTCCAACTAACCTGTGAACTTTAAATGAACGACGTTTTTTGAAATCAGTTGTCAATGTAATATGTACGTATCCTCCTTTTATAGTTGGTTGTAATAATCTGTTGGTAACATCATTTCTAATATTTCCTAAATTACTTACTGAATAATTGGAGCAATCTTTTATTTTACGCCACTCTTCCATACAACAAATATACCATTGTCTTTAAGTTGTTTTAAACAATAATAATATCTTGATTATTTACTTTCTCATCGATTCTTCAATTGCTTTTTTGCCACCATAAGTAGAATCATTTTCATCGAAATATAAAATATCAAATACTAACGTGCGTTCAGTATTTACAATAGTTGTATGAAAATCGCCATAAATAACACACCATTTTTCATTGGGATATATTAATTTTGCCAACGCTAAACCAAAAGTTGGATTCCACCAATGACAAGCACCAAACATTTGATATGCTCTTAATGATGTTTTTTTATGATGCTCAATGAAAACTCTTAATGCGTCTTCTTTGTAATCTTGTTATGCCATAAACTCTGAATTCTCAGATATATCATCATCTACAAATTCATACTCTGGTTCAGGTTTAAGAAATCCAGTTTCCAGTAATTTTTTTGACAAACTTTCTGTATAATCTTCTAAATAAGTATACCACGAATCATTAGTTGAATATTCCGCTGGACATTTTTTACAATCATAAACTTTTTCATTTGATTTGTTATAACTTTTTATAAATGAAACAATACCTTTTTTAATACTTCTTTTGATAGAAGGTCGTGACAACAATGGCAATACAACATCATTCCAATTCGTTTTGAAATCATAATTCATTCTAAATACTCTAAAATATTCTATGTTACCATTTTTAAATCAATTTTTTTATTACAATTACAAAAAAACTTAAACACATCAATACGAATATGTATACCATGACATCAAGATTATTCTCATCATTCATAGTAAAAGTAAAAAATCCATGTATCACGTGTATCAATTATATTCCATACCGATATAGCGACCCATATCTCGAGATTGAAGATTCAAGAGTAATACCAGGAAAGTGTTCTGTATTTGGAAAACAGCATTATGTTACTGGATTTGTTGAACGCGACGATGCTTTACTATGTAGACTAAATGAAAATCAATGTGGAAAAGAAGGAAAACATTATTTGGATATACTCGAGTTTGAAAAAAAGCTTATTAAATAATAAAAGTTATTTACACTTTGCTAAATATGCCTCAAAAATCTTATCACCATGTGATTCTACATCCCAATCATTCCACTCGTCTGTGAAATAAGATATCACAAAAACACTATTCCATTCACAAAGTTTAATATCTGATAGTGTCCAAAACTTTTCACAAAAATCTTCATACGAGTTAATCTCAATACCATGTCCATATTCTTCACTACAAAACTCATACATATTATTAGCCACGTATTCAATAAATACATGATCCACATCTTCAATACTTTTTATAGTATCAATAATAATATTCACATTTTGATGATAATAATAAATGTTGTCACTAGGACTAGCTTGTTGAATAATATATGGTATCATTATAAACTATATTATTCGCATATTTTATAACTGTAATTCAATTTTATTCGCTGTCACAATTATCCATCGTTAAATCAACTTTATTTCCGTCTTCATATCTAGCCACACACTCTTCAAATGCCTTAAATATTTTATCACCATGTATCAATGTATTCCACTCACTCCATCCATTATTGAAATAATAAACTCTGTAAGGATTGTCCCAGTCATAAATAGCAGGTCTAAATGTTTCCCAATATTTTTCGCAAAAATCAGCATAAGATGTAAATTTGTCGTCTCCTATATACTCTCCTACATAGAAACCACACATCAGTTGCGCAACAATGCGACTAATTGCTTCATCTAATTTCTCAATGCTTTCAGCGTGACACAATTTTACATTGATATTTTCAAATGAAATTTCACAATCACAATATTCTTGTGGGTCGGCGCGTTTAACAATAAATGGTATCATCTTCCAATAAATCATATAGTTTGTTAGTTCCAAATTGTTTTATGAATATGTTTAAGGCTATTTAGCACAACACCATCTTACAAAATTTGGCAATAGTAATGTTTGTTTATAAAATATATCGTTGTTATAATAAAATTCTTTTTCTAAACCATTAAAATTACTAGTATTTTCTATTTTAATGATATTATTAATTATTTCTGTGTTTTCTTGTAAATAATTTCTAAATTTTACAGTATCATAGAATGGATGTGTCGTATGTTCTTGACAAACAATGACATGTTTGATGCTCAATTTGCGAAAATCATCAATTTGTTTTTTTATTGGAACTAATTTAAGATAACTAATTACAACACATCTAATGTTATTTGATTTTAAATATTTTTTAAACGTAGCTTTATCCTCATAATACTCACTAGATAGCACATATAATCTTTTTTCACGTAATGTATATAATATGTCTCTTAACCATTCAGTAAGTAAACATTCATTGTAATCATAAAATATAATTTGTTCATTTTCTGGTTCAACTAATAAAGAATACATCAGTTTTTTAAATTTTCGTTTAGTAACACTATCAACTAATGAATCTAATATATTATCAACTATATTGATATTGAGCATATTATTTATATACATTGAACGTCCACCTTTATTGTCTTCAATAACTATTTTATTATCAATCCAATCATCAATATCTGTGAATGTATAATTTAATGAATTAAACAATGCATACTTACTTTTATAAGAATATGAATGACATTCTAGTTTATTAATGACATATTCATAATATTTTAAATCATACATATTAATATTACATTTTTTTACGAAACATTGTTTAATGATATCTTGATATATAGCATTTACATTATATTTAACATCCATATAATTATACTCACAATTATTATCAAGTAATGTATAATTTGTTCTATCATTTGGTTCTAATTTACTTTGTTCTTCCCAAGTTAAAACTTTGAGTGTATTATTATTTTTATATTGTCTTGTTAAATTCATAAACTCAATCCATGAAACTAACATACTATTTGGATATGTAATTTTTATAACATCTGATTGGTTATGTTCGATAAAACCGATTAAATGTTCCATATAATCTTCGTTAAAATTAGGTGAATTTTTATCATAAAGATTTCGATATAAACAACCTTTAAATCTAATAAATCCTTCTCCATTTTTTGATGTAATTACTATTTTGCTAATTTCATTGTATTTTAGCCATTCTTCACAAGTTGTAATTTCATAAATATCATTTTCTTCATTATCTGTATTCTCTACATTATCTGTATTCTCTACATTATCTGTATTCTCTACATTATCTGTATTCTCTACATTATCTGTATTCTCTACATTATCTGTATTCTCTACATTATCTGTATTGTTTATGTTTGGTATGTTAGTTTCATTTTCATTTGTTACTGTATTATAAATAATAGAAATCATGTCTTTATAATTTCCTTCAAAATATTCATTACCAATATCCTTTCTTTGCTTAAATTTTTCTTTAAAAATACTAATAACACGTTTTTCAATGGTTTTACAATCATCGCAAATAATTTGAAATAAAAGCACTGAACCTTTTGGATATTGCTTAAATCTCGTGTGATTTTCTTTTGTCGTCATTCCAAACTTATATATAGGCTCATTAGATTTTACAAATTCTCTTTCTTGTAGTAAATAGTTGTATTGTATCTCCATTTTATTATAAAACATTTGTCATGTTTCTTTAATTTCAATTTTTTACACCTTTGCACATTTAAAACGCCGATTTTCTTAAAAGTTTTTTATTTTATTTCCTGAATAAAAAATTGATTTACAATTTCATAATTATATTATTACATAACTTATATGAACCAAACTAACGGATATATTTATGTTAGAAAACATCCATCGTATGATGTTGATGATGCGTGTAAAATGGGTAAAGCAAATAACATTCCTGAAAGGGATACACAATATGCTACTGGCGAGATTAAGAGAGGATATTTTGAAGCAGTGTTTGAAGTTCCTATTGAAAAAATGGGAATTGTTGAACGCTTATTACAAAATGAGTTTCGTGAATTAAATGTTAAATATGATGCTGGAACTGAATTTTACAATAAAAAAATTATTACTCTTATTGAACCATATCTAATTACACTTGGAATTAGATATAGAAAATTAACCAAACAAGAAATTAGTGATTTAGTAAGATGTAACAGAGTAAGAAAAACAATCAAAAAAATAAATATTCAATCATTAATTCATATACTAAAATCCAAGAGAACAAATAAAGAATATCTTTGGACTGAAAGAGATTATCAAACAAAGATAATAAATTTTAGTAAAGATGAACTTTTATCACAAAATAAATTATATATTGAATTACCAACAGGATGAGGCAAAAGCTATATAGTATACAAATTATTTGAATACCTAAAAAGTGAATTTATTATTATTGTTTCACCAAGAAAAATAGTAAATTCACAAAATATTTCACAAAAATATTTACAAATACTAAAAGATAAATATATTACATTCAATTATTCTACTGACAATAACTTTGATGAATATTTAAGATTATCAAATAAAAAAATTGTAATTTGTTGCACACAATCCATTAGTAAAATTTATGATAAGATTTTATCAAATGAAATCATTGATATAACAATATGGTTTGATGAAGCACATTGGGGAATTGAAGAATGGGTTGATAGTTTAAATGATGATATGAATTCGAAATTTTGGTTATTAAATAATAGATATATAAAATATCGTATATTTACATCTGCTTCACCGAATAAACCAAAAATTTCACAAAATGAAAATATATTTGGTAAAATGTATTCACCTATAAAAGTAAAGGAATTAATAGATTTAAATTGGTTATCAAAAATAAAACCTTTTGTTTATAGTGAAAATAAAAAAAATGTTGATAATATAAATTATATAATTAGTGATTTTAATGAAAAAAAAAGAACATTTGGATTTAGTTTTCATAATAAACAAAAAAATGCTTTCAATTTGTTCTATAAACATTATATAAAATATAAAAACGTTGAAACACATATAAAACCATTCTTGTTAGTTAGTGATAATTTTACGATGGAAAAAGAACCAAAATTACAAGAAATTATATTAGAATACAAATATAGAGATATAGAAATATACGAGACTACAATTTATAGCATTGGTTATGTTGTTGCAAAATATAGTATGGGATATGATTTTAATAAATTAGATTTTATGTGTTTAAGTGACCCTAAATTATCAATACAAGATATTAAACAATGTATTGGAAGAGGAATTAGACCAGATGAATTAGGGCAAAATGGTTCAAATAAAGAAAAAGTATTAAATGTATCATTGCCAGTTTATATTGATGAGAATGGTAATAATAAATATGAAAAAATAATAGAAGTATTAAAATATTTATTATATGATATTGAAATTCCATTTGAAGAAATAGAATTTAAAAATAGATATACTCCTAATTTTAAAGAAGGAGAACATAAATCAAATAATTATGATGGAATAAATGATG
>Ga0194117_10003436_pt1 | contig 15925 bp, 11 predicted proteins | sample TA2MahsurfametaG_FD_160579 | JGI IMG/M metagenome (GOLD analysis project Ga0194117, IMG submission 160579) | Freshwater microbial communities from Lake Tanganyika, Tanzania - TA2015009 Mahale N1 surface | ecosystem: Environmental > Aquatic > Freshwater > Lake | place: Tanzania: Lake Tanganyika...
TTTTAAAAAATTGGAGACAAGTAACTTTTGATTTGAGTAAGCCTATACTGTGATTGTAAATAATAAAGGATTATTTAGTGATCAAAGTTCTTCCTAAATGCGCAAAGTCCCCCTGTTTTGTCTTTGGGCTTTCTTTTCTTCCTGTCTGACTGTTTACCTTTCTCTTATCCGCTCAACAAGCTCTTCTTTTTTTTTTTTGTCAGAGAGTAATTCTCCGTGAACCAAAACTTCTCTTTCAATGTCTTGCTGTTTCTGTACGTTTGCTAGTTTGATTCTATTTTACCAAAATCTATCTTATCTTCTTTTCTTTATATCTGCTATCCTTTGCATGGCCTGAACTGTCTGTACGTAGAGATCTCGGTTGTATTGCAAAGGCTAATTTCTTTTTTTCTAAAACTCAAAAACAGCGTCGTTTGTAAGTTCCTTATTATTGAGTTTACGTGCGGCCTTAGTCCATGCAAATTTTCTAGGGTTATGTTTAGCTTTGAAATGACGATGGCATTTAGGCCTACAAAATCTAAAGTTTTTGCAATCGTTCCTTACGAACATAACTCCGTGACCGGGGTAGACTGGTCCTGAGCAAAAGTAACACCTTTAAATCCTCATCAACAATCAATATTATATATACAAGTAATCCTTTTTAGGATTTAATTTACAGAAAAAATTCTGATTTTGGGCTTCCATAGATTGATAAATAATGCTCAAATTACAGGAGAGCCGTTATTATAAATTCCTCATAATTTGGCAAGTATCATAATAATTGCGGGCAGATTCAATTCAAAAAATGTCAGGGATAGTTTCCATTGAAGGTAACCTCGGAGCAGGCAAAAGCACTCTACTTTCCTTCCTCAATGTTTAGACCATCAAAGAACCAGTTGACGAGTGGTCCAATGTGGCAGGCACCAACATTTTGGAGAGATACTATAACGATACTAAAAGATGGGCTTTTACCTTCCAACTTAATGCTCTGCACTCAAGATCTTTACTCTGGAAAGAAACCATGAAGAAATATCCAAATGTGCTTCATTTTTCAGAGAGATCGCCATTGGCCGATCGATATATATTTGGATAGATCATGGGGAAGGAAGGAAACATGTAGGCTTCAGAATTCCTTATTTATGACTAGATCTCAAAGACATTGATGGCAAGTTGTCCACTTAAAGCTATAATTTACTTGAAATGTGACCCTGCCATATGTTATGAAAGGATTAAAAAAAGAAATAGACAAGGAGAATAGTCTATTCCTAAAGAGTATCTAAAAAAGGTACATGAACGTCATGAACAGTGGATCAGCAGGCAGCAGGATGTTAAAATCCTGACTGTGGATACTGGCGCCTACAACGTGGAAAATCCTGACTAGCTTGCCTAAATATTGGAAATAATTAATGAGTTTATAGCTATTCTCAGAAAGTGATAATGTTTTAATTATATAAGGACATATTATATAATGACAAATGCTTAACTTAGCTGGATAGCAATTTTATAAACCAATAAAACTTATCATTTTAATTTGTCTAAAGCTTTTTGGGCAGTTTTGACTAACCCGCTGTCACTATTGAGAGGTGGAAGCAGAATTTTCTGCAGTATTTTACTAACATCCAATCCTAATAACACCTTCTTAGACTCAGGTAGTTCCAGCAAGTTTATAATTGCCATTATTGAAACCTTTTTAGCCGCTGTACTTTTGTCTTGTGACAGCATGTTCACTAATTGATAGTTGGCTCCAGTACTAACAAACTATTTATCAAGGAGGGCTGAGTTTCGAGCTAGATTTCCAAGAGCTGCAGCTGCATTGGAACGGGTCTTTTCTTAGGTATCTTTGAGTAAGTTTACAAGTATTGGTATTGCTGGTTTGAGTGCTTCGTAGAGCGTATCGTCATGGAAACTTGCGTTGCCTATTGCGACGCAAGCAAATTTTTTTATTGTTTTATCATCATCATTACACAAAGAAATGCAGTTTTTGAGGATTCCACTAGAGTTTAATTTTTTGTAAAAGAAGCCAGAGTGTCTGCACATATTACCAATCAGATTGAGAATACGTGAACGAACTTGAACATCAGGATGGCCAATTAATCTATTCAAATCTTCATAAGGTTCAATGGAGTCGATAAACTCATATACCTCCTTGGAGTATCTTGCAATTTGAGATAACAAATTACAGGATTAAATCAACGAAGCAGCGCTTTATTGAGATTTTAAGAGTTGGAATCTTACAAACAAAGACATGCCGTTGGCTTGAATAAACTGACGCACAAAAGATCTACTATCTCTTTATTTGCTCTCACTTTTGTCAAAGGCCAACAAATGAAGTATGAAAGTGACTACAGAACTGATAGTGTCTTGGTTTAGATGCTTGGCGAAACTAATCACTAACTCAATCAGTTTCTGTTGATAAATGATTTTGATTATTTCAGGCTATTTCTCGGCTTATTGCAAATACACAAGAAATATTTTCATAAGATTGCCGAACATAGTTGTGATACACACCTAAATTAGATTACAAATACCTAGCCGCCTCCCATTCCTATGGGCCATTCGCCTAAGGCCTAGACTTGTTATTCTGCCAATAAATTGACTAAAGCACCTAGAAAGGTCTACTATGCAAATTAGTCCCAAATTGCAGCACACAACAAGTCATAAAGTAACATAAGTAGACTGATCAAACCTCTGGGGGAAAAATCACACTTGGAGTTCAAACCACATACTATTTGTGCTATCTTAGCTTGGATTTTGGATTACCGAATGAGTCTAAAGAAATCTTACAATTTTTTAGGAACTTCTTTTTGAATCCGAACAATCAGTCGGTGCATGAAGAGAAATACTGGATCATACAACCCAATAGGATGGATACCATAGTTGGAACCTTATATTTTTCTCATTTCTTCAAGTTTGTTGGCCTGGCTATTGCTTATCAGTTCTGCCATGGCTCTGAAATAGCTTTTGTCGCCTTATAATTCTTCGAGTATCCTTGTAAAGAATAAATTTGCTTCAATGACTAAAATTTACTGAAGTATAAGTAAAGAGCCAAAAATGTTGAGAGGATTTTTACTGTCTTTTAACTTTCCCATCAATACTGGTAAATATTGATTAATGTATCCTTCTAAAAGTTTTTATTTCTTTTTCTATCGCAAAACACGTAGCAGCTGCGATAAAATTTGTGCTACTGTACCAAAAACAGCAGGGTCATTGTTGTTGAGCCCCTAAAAGAATTACTTCACCAAATTCTTTTATTGGAAGAGGATGTATTAAGTAAACTATTTTGATTGCCGAATAGCTTGTAAGGTTATTCTACAAACAGATATTTTAGGAAGTAAAGCCCCATCCTCTTCAAGGGTAAGTATTTTTTAGAAGAGACCTCCACAGTCTGATTCAAGCAATGAATTTATGATTGTTTGTCTCACACATTAAAGCATTGTTGCACATTCTTTGTACTCTTGTACGCCAGGCGAAGAATCTCTCTTCCATGGAAAGCATTCAATATCGCCATAAACGGGATGCATGAAGGCAGATAACACCTGTACAAACAGCTTTAACACATTCATATTATCAAAGTAGTTTTTTGTGATATACATACATTCCTGAATAAATCTCTTCTCCACTAAATCCTTGTAGAATGAAAAAGAGCGAATATGATTAGCCGAGGCATTGTTTGCAAAAATTCCAGTTGTTCTCAAAAGATTTATTGTAAGGTTTTGATAAGCTGGATCGTTTCCTCCAACTGTCGTCTTTACAAGTTGAGGAAGTAATGGTATCAATGACCTCACATAAACCATCTCAATTCCAAAATTTTTATGAAAAGTTGAACGGGCCAAAAGTCCTATTATCTTTATGATGTCACTGATTATTTACAGAAAGTGTTTTCCTGCTTCTACTTTTAATAATCCCTTAAGTATAGTGAGAAGATGATTAGGTATGTTGAGATTTTTTGAATTATCAAACTTTTTGTTTTAAGGTGGTTTGGATTTCATCATAATTTGAATCAGAACTTTCAGAGCTGTACAGAGGACACTCCTTTTTTATTTAACTCTCAAAATTTAATTCAAATTAGTCTACAAAATTTTCAATAAATTATCCAGGAATCCAGAGTCTGTTCTTAGAGTATTAGCTCCTTTCTATTATCCCACCATTGACAAGTATTTATTCCAAACGGTATCGTTGCATAGGTTTCCTTATTTCTTAGGTGAAATATCTCTGCTCCTGTCTTCAAAGCCATTTTGAGAAATAGATCGAGCATAAATAGTGCCTCCCATCATAGGAGTTTTTTCTTACTCTTGATTTACATAATGGTTTTACTAGACCCAGTTTGAAAATTTTTATATTTTTCTTTTACGTTCCTGCTTTTAAGCCTCTGTTTATTTTATAAATGGATGACTTAAAAGTTAAGGCCATCCCAATCTTTTCTTGGGATCTTTATTTAGAAGCCCTTTCAAAAAATTTTTGAAATCACCAGTAATGTGCTCAGGATAAACGATGGGATCTTTACTAATGTGCTAAACTAGAGTTATGAGATTAGGCGCAGTGAAAGGAGGAGTTCCTGTTGATAATTAATAGAGAATGACTCCTAGACTCCAAAGATCTGCAGTATGATTATAAGGCTCCTATTTGACTACTTCTGGCGCCATATAAAGAGGAGTTCCTTTGAGAGAAGTCAAAACTTCAGTTTTATAGCTCATATGCCTTGCAAAGCCGAAGTCACAAAGTTTTATCACTCCATCTGAAGTCATAAGTATATTTTGTGGTTTCATATCTCGATGAGTTATTCGATTAGAGTGTATGTAATGGAGGGCTCTGACTAACTGTTGCGCAATTTTTCGTATTTAAGGTTCTTAAAGTGATTGATCATCTTAGATGATGTTAAAGAGTTCACCTTGGCCTAGCTAGGTAACGAGTATAAATTCGGAGTTAGTTTCAAAGGAGTCAAGTAAAAGGATGATATTTTCGTGTTTGAGTTTTTTGAGAATTTAGATCTCGTCGCGCATGACTTTAATATCTTTTTCCTCCTTACCTTTCTTTTTGATTGACTTGATGGCTACGAATTGTCCTGTCATTTTGCGCCTGGCTTTGTATACGTTTCCATAGGCTCCTTGCCCAATGAGGGAAAGGATATGGTAGTTTTCTTTTTTGTTTTCAGCCATTATAATATTCAAATTTGTATAAACCACTACAAATAACTTCAATAATTAAAAACATGTATCCTAGTATTGACTAAATTAAATGAAGCTATTAATAATTTTATCATTTGCGCAAGTATTAGAATGTTTTCATAAAACTTTTGGCCTATTTGCTCTTCTCTCTGGACTACCGAGAGGAACTACGACTTGCTATTTCTAATACTTTTGTTCTTAGTCTTAAAGTATCATCTCTGAGTTTTTTTATAGTTAAATCCATTTCGTTGAAGTACTTTGATTATACTCTTTTTGGACTTTAATCCCAAGATGTTTTTGTTCGGTAAATTTTGCGACTATTTGATATATTATTTCTATGAGCTATCTATGCCAGCTTAAGTTATTGCAGCATTGTCTTTTTATGTGAGAGCCATTTGGATTATCGATTGAGAAAGTCATTCCAAAGTTCCTAGTTTTTTTATTGCTGATTTACTTTATTTCTATTTTAGTGTATGTAATCTTGAGTATGAACATTCTGTTGCTTAAATTTGCCGTAGACTCTATTTTAGTAAATGCTTACTGTTTGTTAATTTTCTCAGAAATAGGGATGAATTATTTTTATTTCTTTTTATTGTTAGTTTACAGCAAGTGAGCTATATCTTGAAATATAGGGACTTTCTTCTTTTTTTGCTAAGTTTAAGTACCTAGACTTTTGATGCGATTGTATTGTCTTTCAACGCATCCGCTATTATTATATTCATGTTCGTAATGTATACGTTCTGAAGGGCTAGATTTCCTGTTGTGTTTGTAAGGGTGAGTTTATGGCGAAATAGTTCGTTTTTGTTATTGAAGAAGGGATTTGGCTATGAATTTGATGTGGTCGATCATTTAGGGCTAGTTTAATCCTCCCGAAGGAAACTCATTCATAATCATATAGATATAGAATAGTATAAAGTATGGGAATAAAATTATAAAATCACTTTTGCTAATCTTGCTTTATGAAGTATAGTTTCAAAATAAAAATAATTTAAAATATAATTTTTGGCGTTACTTTAATTAAAGTTTATCAGTTGGTTTACTCGACTATTCTATCTATTTTTTAATTTCCAAATAGAATATGAACAATATGATTCTCAATTTTTATCAACCTGCTTAAGAACATCCTGAATTGAGCAAATTCAAAGAAAAAGCTACAGCTCTCTTCTAAAAGCTTAACCATCTCCAGCAAAATTCAGAAGAAAATAAATCGATAGTTCAAAAATCCAAAATGTAGTAATTCAATGAGAAGGAAAACAAAGTTTACTAAACCATGAAGGATAAGTAACAAAGATTGAGTAAAATTTTACATGCAGTTAGCGACATTTAGAAAAATGTTTAAGACATGAAGAACGAGGAGGAAAGATGCATGAGGGCAATCAAAGCACGGGTCGCAGCAGTTGATAGGTAATTACAAATTATTTTCGACAGTTTTTAAAAGGAAAGAATCAAAAATCAAGCTTAACTTTAACAATTTATTGAAAGTAAGCTTCAATCTATACAGATAAAAGCGTATGGAATAAAGGATCTCTCATAAAATAAGATCCTTATATTGAGTAGATTCAACACGCAGTCAGGTAAAACCAAAAGTTTTTGGATTAAGTTGGAAGAGAGGCTAAACAGCTTAGAAAAGATATTTACAACTCCCTGAAAGAATGCACTAAACTTGTATAGTAAGAGGCACACAAAAACTAGGAATAAGAGATCTTAAGCTTCATAAGATTGGTGCATCTAGATATCAGTGCGAAGCTAAATGGTTTGAAGGATCAAAGGCAAAAAACATAGTAGAGAGTGGTAAATACTTTGGACAAAGTAGTTTCAACTTACACTTCTGTACAGCATAATGATTGACCAAACATTGTTATTAATAATAGCTATTATTAGTTACTTATAATTATTCACAAAACTATTTTACGAAACAAAATTAAATCTATATATTTAAATAAGAGGAACCATCAAATGAAGTACAGCTGGTGCACTTCAAAATCCACAATAGGGACCTACCGGGTTGTCGGTCCCTCTCCTAGTAGATCATTCACTCCACATCCATTGCTATCGAAATAACTGTTTGCTATACCAAAATTACTAAACACTCTCCATTACTGATTCTTTAACCTTATTTCAGAGTTACCAATTATCAGAAAGTAGGAATCATATGTCACACTTCTTTTGCCTTGAATTACCCTAAAGTATTTTCTATTGTTCAGAGCCATTATTAGGCCTCCTTTATTGGCGACAGTTTTTGAGCTTAACGGAGATTAACTATACCCGGCCAAGTAAAATCCAGCTAATGTCTGCACAATTACTACAATATCTGGAATATCGTCTATGTATTTGTGGAAGGAAAAGTTCAGATCTTTTTCAGAAGTATAAAGTTTTTTAGTTTTCAAAATTGTCTTATGCGTGTAACCTTCAATCGTTTCCTTGATAAAAAATTTGTACTAAAGTTTTTCTTCGATAATTTCTCCAGTAAACAAATGTATCAAAGGATTGGCCGCTTAAAGTTGTAATTTGAGGTCAGATATTTAATGCTGCATTTTATCAAATAATTTTCTGTTTTCTGACTTCTAAGTTTCTCTTGTTCGATGTACAACTTGCATTTATTTATTTTTATTTTCGAGTTAATCTTCCTTCTTTTTGAGGAGAGTGATCAATTCATATTATCTCTGTTTCAGATTGTCTATCAATTACTGTGTTTACTAGTAATTGTCGGCTAATTCCTGCTTCAAATTTGCAATTTATCTCTATATTTTTTCCGATTCTTATTCCTTTCTGATGATGAATTTATCTTGCTCCTGCTTGGAAAGCTAAATTCTATCATATTTTTATTTTAGGGCTTTGAGTTCGTTAAGTGACTAATCTGATGTCCTTTAATGTTGCTTAAGTTGGCTTCTCGATCTTTATAATTCTATAATTTTATTGTGGTTTTATACTTCAAGCTTGTTCATGTAATCTTCATTAGCTTTATTCCTTTACGTCAAAGTTATAATTTCAGCTTGTTTTGATTTTACCTCATTATTCAGCTTTTCGAGTTTTACTAAATTTTATTTTTATGTTGCTAAAAGCTCCTTTATTTATCTTCGCAGCTCTGAATTTTATGACGAAGTTTAATCTTGTATTCTCTACAGCTATTCGATTTTTGCACGTAAATTATTTTATCGATCTATAGAGGAACTCGAAGATTTTTGAGAATTTTACAGTGATTCCCTTAGGTACTTATTTTTTTTTTAAAGTTGAGTTAATTAATCTTTCAGCTCCTTAATCTGTCGCTATTTTTGATTGATTGTTTCTTGGTAGGTTCTGGATTGTTACGCAATTTTTTGTTTGATTGAATTTTACGGGTTGTTTGATTCTTTGGAGTTATATATATTTCTTCTGCTTTTCTATGATAAATTTCTTCTGCTTCTAGACTATTCCTAATTTATTTATCTGTGATTCCTTTAAACTAACTATCTTTCTTGGTATTTTATAATTTTGTTAGATTTTGGAGATACTTGCTTCATATTTGATATTTCAGCTATTTGACTCCGTACAGGCTCTTTATTTTTTTAGTCCATTTTTTTAAGCTCTGCACCACTCGATTGCTGCCTCTATCTTAATTTTTGTTAAAAAACAGTTTACTATTTTTTATTAACTATCTCTGAATTGGCTCGAGTTATCAATTTATCTTTTTTTTCGTTGGCGTTTGAGTTTGCTTTGACTTATGCCTATTAGTATTATTAATCATTATTTGAGAGGCTATTCGAGCTTGAGGTAAGATCTTAGCTAGCTTAGTTTAAACGTTATTGGCGCAGCCATGCGATGCATCTTTAGATCAAATTCAAGGCATTATCGCAATATGACTCTCTAAACGCATAATACAGCGTAAAGCCGACTAAGCTGAAGAGAATAAAGATGCTGTAATCTTTGGCGATATTCCACCATAGAGTATCTATCTCATAAACTGATTTTTTGTCCATGAGTGTTAGGAGTAAATTATAATAAACTCTTAAAAAGTCTAAGCGAATATTACAATCACTAGCTAACTTATAATATTTTAGCTTACATAAATAAAAGTTTGATATCGTGATTGCTGATTTAACCTTCTAATAAACTTTAAATCAAGTATTAAAACAGTATAATTTGAGTAAATTGTTTTATTAAAGACTGTGATTTTTTAACAAACTTCTAAAATTTAGAAGATAATATTTTAACACTTACTGTTCTTTTAGATGGTTATACTCTAAATACTTTTTGAATTCTAAAATATAAAAGATTCTACCAATTTAAATCTTAAAAAATTTTGATTGAAGCGTCTCATTTGCAAAATTAAGAAATAATAAGTCATTCTCATAAATAGGAATCGGTTTTAACCCTTTCATACTTTTGTTATTATAGTTTGTTATGGATCCACAGTTCTACAACAATCTTTTCAATATCAGCCACCAGGCTTTATAATCGGCAGTCAAGGGAGGCCTTATCATTGCAGCTGCCTCCACTATCTACTTTTTACTTTTTGGAGGCATCCTCGGTATGAGTGGTCTTGCTGGCTCCCTTATCAAATTCCCCAACAGTACTTTTATCCTTACAAAGGGCACGCAACCAAACTTAAGGCGATCATCATACTTGGTATAATCTTTTCGTCAGCCTTACTGAATTTTATTTCACACAAATTACTCACACCTCCACCTTTTGACAGCCCAGCATTTGTGAAATAATCCTCAATAACTCACTTAACTATCGCTGGTTTCTTGGTTGGATTAGGCACAGAACTTGCTAACGGCTGCACAAGTGGACACGGACTTTGTGGTATGCCTAGATTTTCACTCCGTTCTTTGATTGCAGTTCTCACTTTTCTATGTACTGGAATAGTGACTGCAACTTATTCATTTAAGTAATACATTCCAGAGCTACCTTGGCTGAGACAACCAGCAATCGATAATTTATCAATGCCAGCTTAAGGATTTATCGGACTTTGTCTGGTGGGGACACTTTTACTGATAATTGTTGAGAAATAAAAAACAGTGATATCAAAGCTTGTGCTATTTCTGATTGGAGTGGTTTTTGGTTTGGGACTTATGGTTGCAGGGATGAGTAAAATGTCAAAGATATATGGGTTTTTAGAACTAGATGCAAACTGGGACCCATCTTTGCTATTCGTTTTAATGACTGGAGTAATCGTAAACGTTATAACTTTCAATCTTATCCTTAAATTTGTGTATTTATGTTAAGATTTAGTAAAACTCCTGCTTTCGCTGATAAAATAGAAAACCCTCAAGGGAAAGTTAATTTCAAATTGATTTTTGGTTCTCTTCTTTTTGGCCTAGGATGGGGAATCGGAGGCCTATGCCCTGGACCTTTTCTTCTTAACATTCCTTATTCATTGAAAATAGCAGTTTATTGGGGAGTTCCCTTCTTCTTGAGCCAGAAACTAAGTAGCTTGTTGTTTAGTTAAAAGCAAGATCATCAACAAAAACAAAATTCTCATATTCACGGTAGTGAGGGCAGACACGAAAATTCTAGCCATGAGACTCCCAAATAAAAGAATCAATGATCTTGTTGAACTTTGATTGCAATATAGAAGATAGTCATTATTCATTTTATAATATAAATGAACTCATTTTCTTTTTCGGAATAGGAATAACAGAAAGAAAAAAACTGTCTGGGCCTCTAAATTGGGAGTTAAAATTTTGGAGATTGGCGAGGAAACTCTTACTAAAAGACAGATCCTGAGTATTAATTAGAAGCTGATGATCTGTAGTAGTTTGATATCATTAATGTCAATTAGGCTCCAATAATAAACAGTTTTTCTAAAAATCCAACGTCATTACCAGAAGTGATTGATGAAGGAGTTCCAACCTAATAAAAATCTTAGTAAGAGACTTTGCCCTGCAAAGAAGACGAGCCTTGTGAATTCTCGGTATAGTAAGCCCAGACATTCTATGAACAAAACAGTATCAGTGTGACTGTTTGTCAAGAGAGCAAAATCGAGTAAAAATGGAAAAAAGAAACATCTCCAGCCCTTAACTAGTTTATTTCCCTTTCCAACCATATTTATCAACCAATCATTTCTAATTTCAAAACAACTCTGAATAAGATCAAAGGATTTAGTGATAAAACTATTTCAAATCTGGACATGTACTGCTTGTTTTTGAGCATAAAGCTTAATCAAGAGCAAGCTCGGTTGAAAATTATGAATGATTCAGTTGTAAAAGCCAAAAAATGCTGGTAGTCTAACTTGTTACTAGACCGAGTCTATCTCGATGAGAAGGTAGTTTTAGACCAAGTGGTAGATAATAATTAAAAAAGGAGATAAAAGTTGTAGGTTTATTGCTAAAAACTATAGGAAAGTTGTAATAAAGTAAAAATACTACTTTCTAAAAGTATTCATTTCTTAATTAAGCTTTATAAAACCGTAATAAGAAAATATAGAGCATTCTCTAGCAAGTTGAAAGACTATAAAGAATACAGTAAGAACTCATATAGCTATTTACTAAACCCCTCTTTTCAATAAACAACTCATGGATTTCCAAAAACGACCATCGCTCAGATCGCTATCTGCAAAGGAAGTACATGCTTTAGCGTTAAACTTTCTTTTTATCTTTGTTAAAGTAGGCGGGCTAAAAAATAATCTCTTTGCTTCATGTAGTTTTCATCAAAGAATAACCAGTCATATGTTCAATTTTAGACAAAGAGATGGCTCGTTATTTATCGTTGAATAGTTAGTTGTATGGTAGCAAGTAAATAAAAGTACAAAATAAAGTTTATATTGAACAAGTAGGGAAATAGCTCTCTGAAGTTCTGTAGATAATTATCCCAAATGAATGGAGAGGATTATAGAGTTAAAAAGGATAAAAGACTTGTTAAAGTATCATAAATTAAGTACACGAATATTGGCAGAATCAGATTTTTTTACCAACTGTTGAAATCAGCCAAAATTTAATTTTGTTTGAGGCAGATGCCCGATGGCTTTCCATTCCCTCCTTCCACTCCCATTAAGAAAAAGCAAACAAAAATAACAAATAAAATCAACTACGGCAAAATTAACAAAATACTTATCAAAATCTGGCGAGTGAAAAATATTTCCACCCTCAAAAGAATTAAAGCATGAAAGTCAATGTAGTGCTAACGGTCGATAATTATTTGCATTTAGAATGTGGTGGAAAAATTGCAAGTTTAAGACTTAAGTGGCTTAAGTTAGCTAAGAAAGGGAAAAACAATATAGCAGTTAGTTAGAGGCTCAGAAGTATCACAAGTTTATTTACGCCGGCCAATAATTTGGGATAACTGCAATTTAGAGAAGAGAGTTTAGTTGAGACCTTTATACACAAAGTACAGTCTCTGCGAAAATGATATAATTTACTTATTATGCTGATTATGTTTTTATTGTACAGTTTTAGTTGGATAATGTGGAAGTTGTTTCATAAATTTAATAAAATTAACAATGCTAAACATGAACATGGAAAATCCATAATTCAGCACTATCATCATTCCTCATGCCATTTATAGCACACATAAAACAACTAGGAAACAGATTCAAACCCATAGATAGCAGGTGCAACACACCACTTCTTATCTACAGAGGTAGGCCAAAAGATCAGCGAGAGAGTTAGAGAAAAGAGAAAGATCATTAATGAGTTACTATAAACTCAAAGAAAGTAGATTCGAATAATCAGTTAAAGTTATTTTCAGTTAATATAGAAAGAAAAGCTTAGACGCAAAAGAGAAGAATAACTACAAAGACAAAGGAAGACCAATACTCTCTTACGTGAAACATCAACTTCTAGAAAGGCAATGACAAGGCAGAATTTACTAAATATGAACCATCAGTCATTTTCTGAGATCAAAAGAGATATATCTTAGTCCTAAAGAAGATTGAGTGCTTAAAAATAGCTTTAAAATCAGCTGCTAAGGGTATTTTATGTTCTACTTAGAAAAGAAACTCAGCTTTTTCTAAAGCAGTGGCTTTAGGCATGGAACATGCTAAAGTCAAATCTTTAATGAATAAAAGGCGGCAATCTTCTGAAGTCAAAAAGGATTTAATTTTAGTGCAGGAAAGAATAAAGAACAATGAAATAAGAACTATAGATCATCTGAATGCAAGACAAAAAGAGTTGTTAGATGTTTTAGAAAAGAACAAAAAGCAGAAATCACATTATGACTAAACATTTAAAAAATTTCAATCAGTGCCTTTCTACCAGCTTTATCCAGTGATTAAGTAAACTGGAAGCAAACAAACAAAATCAAGAAGGGGTAGCTTAAAAAGCGAGACTCTGGTTTTTTGATGTTAATAATCTATTGTTATAATAATCTTAAGTACATTATGTATGATATCTTGGATAAATCAGCTAGTGTATTTCTGCAGAAAGGCTACCCACTCGGTATAGCCAAAATCCTAGGCTCCATCAACTAGAATCTCATTGGCAACAAAGAAAGGAGCTCCTGAAACTCCGTAAACTCCAATCGAATACTTCCAGTGGTTACGAGTTCCTTAATGGCTTGAAGTCGAAGAATTAAGTTAAGCTCTCAGTTTTTTTTGATCGACTTTCTAATTCTATATAAATTTACTGTGATTGATGAGACTAAAGCTGCTAACTCATTTAAGAACTATTCAATAGTATAGTTCATAAGAACTTCTTCTGTGAATTGATCTTGTCGATCGAAAAAATAATCAATGAGTTTTTGAGCAATGTCGGGACTAGCATTTTGCTGGACAAAGTAAAAAGCTGTGTTTAGGTTGTTTTACCTTGATGAAGTTTGAATGCATAAAAGTGATATGGAAGAGGAACCATTTGGAAAGTAAATTTAATCTTTTTGGCAGCAAAGTCAATATTTCTCATTACATTTTTCAACACATTATATGAATTCTTAGAATCGGGACCTAGATTAGTGTGAAAATACATTGTAAATCAAAGAAAGCTTGAATGTGTAGAGTGCCATAAGGATCTCCGATGGTGAAGCCATAGGGTGTTTTGGGGATAGTTATAAGTTGGTCAGAACTTACAAATACTAAAACAGCTGCTAGGAGTAGGATTGCCTTCATAAGTAGATTTTTATTCTATATAAATAGATTTATCCATATATTGGTCATAAGGTGCGATTTATGACATTATGTCTGTTCTAATTTATAAATCTTGGTTATTTAGTAGGATTCTTTTATTTGGTTGCAAAGCTTATAATTTGAATTGATGCAAAAAAATAAAAAACAAAGTAATCTTACAACAGCCAATCATTCGAGATGCCCTTCTGCTCAAAAAATTAGAAATTCACAGCCTAGGCTTTCAGTCAACCCTAGTCCTAGAAAAGTCTTAAGTAGAAATCCTTCTTCTCATTTTCTCACCAACCCTAGTTCTCTCTAGAAGAAAAAGCCAAAAATAGTTCGGAAAAAAGTTAATAAGACCAAATTAAAGAGATAATAAGCCACAAGATAAACATTATAGTCAACTGGAGATGGAAAGTGGAAGTAAAATCTGAAGTTAACTTTCCGCTCAAAAAATACACATCCACGATAAATCACTTTGCACAACAGCAGCCTAAAATATATGGAAGATATTTACTAGCTCACCTCCCGAAAACCTGCACAGAGCTACTCTGCATTAGTGAGCACTTTTCCCAATTAAAAAATAGTTACCTTAGTATTAAGCTAAAAGGATCGGATATTTTTACTCGACTGGATGAGCTATATAAGTGCTTTGCTTCTCTGCAGAAGAAATACTTACCACATGGCGGTAGCTTTCATTGATATTTATTTGGATAAGGCAGGCAAAATGCCAAACAAACTTCAGGCTCTTGGAGCAGGAGCACTTTTATTGGCAGTAAAACAGTAAGAAAGAGGGTCATAAACATTCATTTTGGGGACCCTGAGTGGGAGTGGTTCTGGCTTAGCACGTGAAGAGATACTGGAAATGGAGAGTGCGATAATATTATCACTTGGTTTTAAATTAAATGTCAACACTTTGCCTTTTTGGTGTGACTACTTCAGTCAGCAATGGGATAATTTTCTTGAGAAAAATTAAGAAATGGTATTAAAAAATATGAGATTTGCCAATCAATCACTCATTTATTTTCGAAGCCCACAAGGTCATTCCTACAAATACTATAGAGAGATGATGCAGATCTCAGATGCAATAATTCTGCACTCTTGTCATCGAAAGTACAATTGTTCAGAACTTGCCCTCTCGATTTTATACCTCGTGTGCAGAATAGAGAGTGAGGCCAAAGAATAGCAAAAATAGAGCCAGCTTGTATTTGAACAATATTCATAATCTTTTCAGCGCAAATCCTCTCCCATCTTCAATGATCCCTTCAACTTCAATGCTGTCTTTAACGAATTCATCGTAGAGGTTTGTAGATTCTAAATAACATAAATAGTTGTTCCTGTGAAGTGGGTGGCCTCGTTTTTAGCGATGGGTTTCACATACGAGATTGACAGCCAAGTTTATTAATCAGTATACTTTTTTTTACTTAGGCTTTAAATTATGAGGAATTTCTCAGATTCGCTAACTACTCAGAGCATATTCGCAACTATCTGCTAGAGAGCGTAGCTTTGTGATTAAATTTAAGTTTTTGAGTTTTGTAAACTATTTTTAAATAGATTTGCATTTATTTATGTAAGAAATAGAAAGGGGTGAAGAAATTATAGCTCTTTGGGTCGGACCACACTCTCAAAAAGCCTCACATCATTACTATGCACTCCAGGTACCATAAATTATATCCAGGCTGAACAATTTTTCTATTAGAAAGAGGACCCTACGAATCAACATGCATTATGGATTTTTAAAGGCAAGGATATCCGTGAAAGAACA
>Ga0194117_10003443_pt1 | contig 15901 bp, 18 predicted proteins | sample TA2MahsurfametaG_FD_160579 | JGI IMG/M metagenome (GOLD analysis project Ga0194117, IMG submission 160579) | Freshwater microbial communities from Lake Tanganyika, Tanzania - TA2015009 Mahale N1 surface | ecosystem: Environmental > Aquatic > Freshwater > Lake | place: Tanzania: Lake Tanganyika...
TATCATTTTTTGTAGATCGCACCCCCCTTGCACCCCAGAATGTAGCCGCATTTTTTATTATATATATTGATGGGACTGTAGAACACAGTTAGCCATAGCCTTAGCCGCACCACAAACCATAAAATCCAAGATACAAACATACCACACCCCAAAAACAACCCACCATCTTTCTCTGCAAGACATACATGTAAATAAGTTTTGTAAAAAAATAATATAAAGTTATATGAATTGTATGCACCAGAATGATGAAGATTTTTTTGAAACGTCTAGCCTAAAAGCTATTGTCTATATTGATAAGGATAATTCTGTATCAGTAAAGTTTACAGGCTTTAAAGACAAACAACATTCTGCCATATTTAGTTCTTGGTTGATGATGATGCTTAATATTGATAACAGTATATTTGAAACAGATAAATCTAAATACTACCACTAATGGCGTTGCAGCAGATAAAAGAGACTATAGTTAGTGATGGTAAGATTAATTATAAGATTCCTTACTACCCAAGAGATAAACAAACCTATCTGCATTTTAAACTAAAGAAATACAGATGGTCAGTATTAGTTTGCCATAGAAGATTTGGCAAAACTGTATGTATGATTAATCATCTTTTGATGTCTGCATTAAAATCAACATCAACAAATCCTAGATTTGCCTACATCGCACCTACATTTAAACAAGCTAAATCTATTGCCTGGGATTACATGAAACAATTTACTGCCTTAATTCCTAATGTAAAATTTAACGAAACAGAACTACGCTGTGATTTGCCTAATGGTTCTAGAATAACCTTACTAGGTTCTGAGAACTCTGATGGATTACGAGGTATCTATCTTGATGGCTGTGTCATAGACGAGTACGCCAATATCAATGGCAAGTTATTTACTGAGATTATAAGACCAGCATTATCCGATAGAAAAGGTTGGTGCGTATTTATAGGTACGCCACAAGGAACAAATAATAACTTCTATGAACTATACCAACACGCACAAGCTAATAAAGATTGGATGCACTACATAGCAAGAGCATCTGATACTAAAATTGTAGATACAGAAGAACTTACAAAAGCAAAAGAGGTAATGGGTGAAAAGAAATTTAGACAAGAGTTTGAGTGTGATTGGATTGCAAATATTGAAGGTGCTATCTACAATGATGTTATAATTAAAATAGAAAATGCTAAACAGTTATCTAGAGTTCCTTATGATCCATCGCTACCAGTAAACACAGCTTGGGATCTTGGAGTATCAGATCACTCTGCAATTATATTTTTTCAACAATTAGGCAGATCAATAAACATCATTGATTACTACGAAGAACGTGGTCAAGGATTACCGCACTATGTGCAAGTTTTAAAATCTAAAGATTATATTTATAATAATCATTATGCACCGCATGATATTGAGGTTACAGATTTTAGTAATGGAAAAACAAGACGTGAGGTTGCTTATCAGCTAGGTGTTAGATTTAAAGTTATACCAAAAATATCTTTAGAAGATGGCATACACGCTGTATCAATGTTGCTACCACGATGTTGGATAGATACAGATAACTGTAAAAAATTAATTGATGCTTTACGACACTACCATAGAAAATATATAGATAAAAATAGAGTATTCAGATCTAAGCCTGTACACGATTGGAGTTCACACGCTTGTGATGCTATGAGGTATCTAGCTTTGGGTTTGCAGGAAATTTATACTAGACAATCAGCACCACAAAGTATAGCAGATAATAGTTATAAGATTATATAAATATGGGTTCATTATTTTCACCAAAGATGCCATCGTTGCCGCCTGTACAGCCTCTACCAGAGCCGCCAAAGGCAGAGCTTTCTGAGGCAGAAAAAGCAAAAATTAAAGCGGAACAAGATGCGATTGAAAGAAGACGTAGAGGTAGAAAATCAACCATACTAACTTCTCCACTAATTGAGGAAGCTAAAGTTGAGAAGAAAACTTTACTAGGAGGTTAATATGGGTGGTGCAGTATCATCAGTATTAAAACCAATAGTTAGTGTTGCAGCTCAACCTAAACCAGCACCTACGCCTATGTATTCTGCACCTACTACAGCAGAGGTATCTCAATCTTCTGCGGCTGACGCAACAGAAACAATGACAGTAAAAAAAAGAAGAAGAGGTAAATCACCTACCATACTTACAACAGCAACAGGGGTTGAACAACCAGCAACGCTTGGAAAAGCTACGTTGCTAGGAGGGTAATATGGCTGAATCAGCTTTAGTAAAAAATCTTCTTGCAAGATTTCATAAATTAAAAACGCAACGTCAAACGTGGGAGTCGCATTGGCAAGAAGTTGCAGATTATATGTTGCCAAGAAAAGCAGATGTAACCAAGCAAAGATCCAGAGGAGATAAAAGATCAGAATTAATTTTTGACTCTTCGCCACTACACGCTGTAGAATTATTATCAGCATCATTACATGGTATGCTTACTAATCCATCTGTACCTTGGTTTTCTCTAAGATTTAAAAATGTAGATTTTGTAGATGAAGATGAGGCTAACGAATGGTTAGAAGATGCTACTGAAAAAATGTATGACGCATTTAACAGATCTAATTTTCAACAAGAAATTTTTGAACTGTATCACGATCTAATTACATTTGGTACATCAGCAATGTATATTGAAGAAGATCCAGATGACATTGTTAGATTTTCAACTAGACATATAAATGAAATTTATATCTCAGAAAATAATAAAGGTAGAATAGATACAGTATATAGACATTTTAAAATTTCAGCCAGAGCTGCAATTATGCAATTTGGTGAAGAAAATGTTTCAAAGCAAATTAAATCTACAGTTATAAAAGATCCATACGAAGAAGTTTCTATCTTGCATGTAGTCTATCCAAGAGAAAATTATAATCCTAATAAACGTGATAACAAGAATATGCCATTTGCATCTTGCTACATAGAACCAGATAATAAACATGAAATATCACAATCTGGATTTAATGAGTTTCCTTATGTTGTGCCAAGATACTTAAAAGCATCGTTTGAAATTTATGGCAGATCACCAGCAATGACTGCGTTGCCAGATGTAAAAATGTTAAATGAAATGTCTAAGACAACTATTAAAGCTGCACAGAAACAAGTTGATCCACCATTATTAGTTCCTGATGATGGATTTATATTACCAGTTAGAACAGTACCAGGTGGATTAAATTTTTATAGATCTGGAACAAGAGATAGAATTGAGCCAATGAATATTGGTGCAAACAATCCATTAGGTTTAAATATGGAAGAGCAAAGACGTGGTGCAATCAGAGATGTGTTTTATGTAAATCAATTAATGATGCAACAAGGTCCACAAATGACTGCTACAGAAGTTATACAAAGAAACGAAGAGAAGATGAGATTGCTTGGACCAGTATTAGGTAGATTGCAGTCAGAATTGTTACGACCAATGATTGATAGAGTGTTTGCAATATTGTTTAGAAAAAAAATGTTTAAACAACCACCAGAATTTTTACAAGGCAAAGATATACAAATAGAGTATGTATCTCCTCTTGCTAAAGCACAAAAGTCATCAGAGCTACAATCTATTATGAGAGCTATTGAGATATTTGGTTCTTTATCAAGAGTATCACCAGTATTTGATCATGTGGATATTGATCAATTAGTTAGACATTTAGCTGACATTGTAGGAGTTCCTGCTAAAGTATTAAAATCTCAAAATCAAGTAAATGCAATACGACAACAAAAAGAACAACAAATGATGCAACAACAACAGTTAGCACAGATGCAACAAATAGCACAAGCTGGTGGACAAGTTGCACCTTTAGCAAAGGCTTTACCTGAGGAGGCACAAGCGTTAGTTAGAGGTGAAGAATAAATTTAATGGAAAAAGAATTACAGCAGTTAAAAGAGAACTATAAAATAATATTCAATTCAGATCATGGTAAAATAGTTATGACTGATCTTGAAAAGAGATGCCACTATAATGCTACCACTAACGTTAGAGGTGATAGCCATGAAAGTGCATATATGGAGGGACAACGCAGCGTTCTTCTATTTATTAAAAACATGCTGCTCAATGATAATATAAAAGGAAAATAAAATGTCAGAAGTACAGACAACTGAACAAGATGTTCAGCCTGTGAAGACAGAAAGTACACCACAGGCTACAGCTCCAATACTAAGTACAACACAACCACAAACAACAGTTGCAGGAAAAACTTGGAAAGAAGCAATATCTGAAGAGTTTAGAAACGATCCTAATATTTCTAAATTTACAGAAATAGATGCACTTGCAAAAAGTTATATCAATGCAACTAAAATGATTGGTGCAGATAAGATGGTAATACCAAATAAAAACTCAACAGAAGATCAATGGAATGATGTATATGCTAAACTTGGCAGACCACCATCTCCAACAGAATATAAATTAGATTATAAATCTGATATTATTCCAATAGATGAAAATTCTATCAAGTCATTTGCAACTAATGCACATAAACTTGGATTGAATAATAAACAGGCTCAAGGCATACTTGAGTTTTATAAATCAACTGTAGAACAATCTGCTAAAGAAATGTCAATCAATGCTGAAACTGCACAAGCTCAATCAGCAAATGAATTAAGACAAGAATGGGGTAGATCGTTTGATGAAAATTTAAGAAGAGCTGGTTCTGTTGCTAAAGCATATCTTGATGCAGATTTTTTAGATATGCAATTAAGAGATGGCACAAGAATTGGTGATCATCCTAAAATGATTAGAGCATTTTCTAAAATAGCAGAAATTACATCAGAGGATCAAATTGTAAGTTCTGAAGGTGGAAATTCTATAAATATAAAAGATGTAGAAAAAGAAATTGAAGAATTAACTATTGATAGAGATGGTGCATATTGGAATAAAAATCATCCAAATCATAAAAAAGTTGTAAATCAAGTTCTAGAACTTAGAGAAATGCTATATGGCGGAGAACAATAGTCATCTAAACGATAAAGAGTTAAGGTTAGAAATACTTAGGATTGTTATGGATTCTGGTTCTGATCAGCAGAAAAATAATCCATTGCCAATCGCTACAGAATATTATAGGTGGGTTGTTAGTGATAATAATATCACAAAAAAGAAGTAAGATAATTCAATAGAACCTTACTTGGCAGTTTGGAAAAGACAACCGACTAACAGTCGTTAAATGCAAGATAGCCTGTTTACAGGGAACTTTCTGACTTTTTTTAACTAACAAACCAATAGGAGATGACAATATGTCAAACCAAATAACTACTGCTTTTGTACAGCAGTATAGTTCAAACGTACAAATGCTGTCTCAGCAAATGGGATCAGTATTGCGTGAAGCGGTGGATGTTGAAACTATTGTTGGGAAGAACGCATTTTTTGATCAAGTAGGTAAAACTACTGCTCAATTAAAAGTATCTCGACATGCTGATACTCCACAAATTGATACGCCACATTCTAGACGAAGAGTAAGTCTTGCAGACTACGAATGGGCTGATCTAATTGATAATGCCGACAAAGTAAGATTATTGATTGATCCTACTTCTTCTTATGCAAAAGCTGCAGCAGCAGCTATGGGAAGAGCTATGGATGATGTAATTATTACAGCTTTGGGTGGAACAAGTTTTTCTGGAGAAACAGGATCTACTTCTGTTGTACTACCAGCAGCTCAAAAGCCTTTTAGTGCATCACAAACAGATGGATTAACCATAACAAAACTTTTAGAAGCAAAAAGACTATTAGATGCAGCAGATGTTGATCCATCTATACAAAGATACATTGTATGTGGACCAAAACAAATCTCTGATTTATTAGGAACAACACAAGTTACTTCTAGTGATTTCAATACAGTTAAAGCTCTAGCACAGGGTCAAGTGGACTCTTTCTTAGGTTTTAAATTTATTGTTAGCAATAGACTGGCATTTGATGCAACTAACACAGACGACAGACTAGCTTACGCATTTACTCAAGACGCTATTAAATTAGCTATTGGTCAAGATGTTATGGCAAGAATAGATGAGAGAGCTGACAAATCTTACAGCACTCAAGTTTATTACTGCATGAGCCTTGGTGCAACTAGAATGGAAGAAGAAAAAGTTGTGCAAATAGCTTGTGACGAATAATCTAACAATAGGAGAATAAAACTATGGCAAGTGTAAAAGGCGTAAACATAACAAACCTAGATGCTACTCCAGTAGTTCTATCTTCTTCAGAAGAAGTAGGTGGAAAAATAAGAGTATTCTATGACACATACGAAGCAGTATCTGTTGCAAGTGGTGATGACATCACTATTGCTAGGATTCCTGCTAACGCAACTATTCATGACGTAATTTTAAAGTGTGATGCTTTAGGATCTGGCGTTACTTTGAAAGTTGGTGATTCAGGTGATGATGACAGATATTTGTCTGTTGTTGGAACTTGGAACGTAGCTGGTCAAAGTCAATCTATGTCAAGTGGTTCATCTACAGGAGCTGCAACTACTGCGGTTACTGGTATTGGACACAGAACTACAGCTTCAACTGATATTAAAATTACTACAGGCGGTGCAACTGCTTCTGGTACTATATTTAGTTGGGTTTACTACACAGTAGAATAATACTGTTTTAAATAGTGGGGAGTAAAATCCCCACTATTAGTCATGAAAAAAATTGATCAACCAAAAACTATTTTACATTTCAAACATAAAGATTATATCTATCGTTACGTTTTAGTTGATAGATTTAAACATACATCAACACATCATCATGGGTTTGATGATAAGCTAGAGCTTACAGATAAAGAGATATTTGCATTAGTATCTCCTAGACAATTAAGACGCAAATATATTATAAAGAAAGATTAATATGGCTAGTGTTGTACAAATATGTAATAGTGCTTTAAATCAACTTGGTGCTTCAACCATATTAACTCTTACAGAAGATTCTAAAAACGCAAGACTTTGCAATGCTAGATACGAAAATGTAAGAGATGCAGTATTTAGAAATCATCCTTGGAATTGTTTAATTAAACGACAACAGATTGCAGCCGACACAGCAACTCCTGCTTGGGGATTTACAAAACAATTCACACTACCATCAGATTGCTTAAGACTACTTAGAATATTAGATTTTGATTCTGATTATGTTGTTGAGGGTAGAAAAATATTATCCAATAGTGCAACAATGAAAATTCTATATATATCAAGAATTACAGATCCAAATGAATATGATGAATTACTTAGAGAAGTTATATCATCTGCATTAGCTGCTGATATAGCTTATGCAATTACATCATCTAATCCTGTAGCAACACAAATGTATGCTTTGTATCAAGAGAAATTAAAAGACGCTAGATTTGTAGATGCAACAGAGGGACAAAACTTAGATCCAGAATTAGGAACATCGTCTATTATAGATTCAAGTACATTTATCAACTCAAGGTTTTAAGCAATGGCTAGAGTTGCGGTACAACTTACAAACTTTACTGGTGGTGAATTATCACCAAGACTAGATGGTAGAAATGATCTAGCAAAATATTCATCTGGTTGCAAAACAGTACAGAACATGGTGATTTATCCTCATGGTTCTGCAGCTAGAAGACCAGGCACTACTTTTGCTGCGGAAGTAAAAACATCAGCTAACAAAACAAGATTAATACCTTTTGAGTTCTCAACAACACAAACGTATATGATGGAGTTTGGAAATCAATATATACGATTTTATAAAGATAGTGGTGCAATACTAGAAACAGAAAAAAATATTACAAATATTACAACTGCAAATCCTGGTGTAGTAACATCTGCATCTCATGGTTATTCTAATGGAGATACAGTTGTTATCACTAACGTTGTTGGTATGACTCAAGTTAATAATAAAAGATTTAAAGTTGCAAACGTTGCAACCAATACATTTGAATTACAAAATATAGATGGCGTTAATGTAAACACATCTTCTCACACAGCTTATGTATCTGGTGGTAAAGTGGCAAGAGTATATGAAATATCTTCTCCATATTTAACAGCAAATTTATTTCAGTTAAAATTTGCACAGTCAGCAGATGTTATGTACATTACACATCCAAGTCATGCAGTTAGAAAATTATCAAGAACTGGACATACATCTTGGACTTTAACTGAAGTAGAATTTGAGAATGGTCCATACTTAGATGACAATACATCTACAGTAACACTATCAACCTCTGCACATACAGTTGGATCTGGTAGAACTTTAACAGCATCTGCTGCAACCTTTGTATCTACTGATGTTGGAAGATTAGTAAGATTTAGATCTGGTTATGGAGAGATAACTGCATTTACTAGTACAACCTCTGTAACTTGGACTATAGAAAAAGATACAGGTTCTGCATCCTCATCTACTGACTGGGCTTTAGGTGCTTTCTCAGAAACTACTGGTCATCCTTCTTGCGTAACTTTTTTTGAACAACGATTAGTATTTGCAGGAACAACCAATCAACCCCAAACTTTATATTTTTCTAAATCAGGTGATTATGAAAATATGAATGAAAATAGAGGCGGAACGATTGCAGATGATGATGCAATTATTTATACAATCGCTTCTAACCAAGTTAATGCAATTCGTTTTTTATCTGCAACACGAACTTTAATTGTAGGTACAGTAGGTGGCGAGTTTTCTGTATCAGGTGGTGGTACAGATGATCCTGTAACGCCTACAAATATATTAATTAAAAAACAATCTAACCATGGTTGTGCAAACGTAGATGCTATACCAGTTGGTAACGCCACATTATTTTTACAAAGAGCTAAAAGAAAAATTAGAGAACTAGCATATAACTTTGACGTGGATGGTTACATAGCACCTGACATGACTATACTTGCTGAACATATAACTAATACTGGTGTCAATGAAATGTCATATCAACAAGAACCTAATCAAATTATCTGGGCTGTTAGAGAAGATGGAGTGTTAATAGGTTTAACCTATCAACGAGAGCAACAAGTAGTTGCTTGGCACAGACATATATTTGGTGGCTCATTTAGTACAGGTAGTGCAGTATGTGAAACAGTTGCAACCATACCAACAGATAGCAACGAATATCAAACATGGGTTATTATTAAACGAACTATAAATGGTGTTACAAGACGCTATGTAGAATACTTAAATAATTTTTCTTTTACTAATACAGATAACACAACATTTAATTTTTTAGACTCGCAGCTATCTTATTCTGGCTCTGCAACAACTACTATTACTGGACTAGATCATCTTGAGGGACAATCTGTTGGTGTGTTAGTTAATGGCTCAACACATCCTGACAGAACTGTATCAAGCGGATCTATTACTCTTGCACGATCTGGCACAAATGTAAAAGTTGGATTAAACTATACATCGTTATTACAAACTATGAGACTTGATGCTGGTTCACAAGATGGAACATCACAAGGTAAAACTAAAAGAATATTTGATATTTCAATTCGTTTGTTTGAATCTGTTGGTGTAGAAGTTGGTCCAGATTTATCAAACATGGAATCTATACCATTTAGATCTTCTGCTGCAGCTATGGACACAGCCATACCAGTATTTACAGGAGATAAGGAAACAGAATTTAGAGGCAACTATGAAACTGATGGTCATATTTTTGTAAGGCAAACTCAACCTTTACCTTTAACAGTTTTATCGTTATATCCAAGATTGGTTACTAACGATGGATAAACTTATTATAATTCCATACAAACAAGATCATGGGAAAATTATTATGCAATCACAAATGAATCACATGCTAACACAAAAAGATGCACAGTTTATCATCAACGATAATAATAAAGAATGTATGGATTTAGAACAAGAAGGATTAGCATTTACAGGATTAATTAATGATAAAGTAATTGCAGCTGCTGGTATGAAAAGAATATGGGGTAATGTTGCAGAGGGTTGGTTTATTGGTAAGCAAGAAGTTTGGAATTATCCTATAACCATTGCAAAAGCTGTAAAGCAAAACATAGATTATCTAGCAACATCTAATAAAATTAAAAGATTACAAACAGCAGTACGAGCTGACTTTGGAATTGGAATTAGATTTGCTAAGTGGTTAGGATTTACTAATGAAGGGTTAATGAAGCACTATGGTTTTGATGACACAGATCATTATAGATTTGCGAGGATTTATTAATGGTAGCACAAGTAGCAACAGTAGCACTAGGTTACGCACAGTTTAAACAGCAAGGTGCTGCAGGTAAATATAATCAAGCTATACAAAATCGTAATGCACAAATAGCTGAACAAGAAGCAGCACAAATTGAAAAACAATTAGAATTTGATATAGCAAGATTTGATCAAAAAGTTGAACAACTACAGGGACAAACTACAACTAGAATTTTAAAAACAGGTGCAGATTTATCTGGAACTGGTTTAAGAGTATTAAGAGCTAACGCAGAAGAAGCTGAAAAAGAAAGAAACATTATGGAATATAATGCCAAGATTGGTCAAGCAAGAAAGTTTGAAGAAGCTAACTTTGCAAGAATACAGGGACAAGTTGCTAGACAAACAGCAAGAATTGCACAAATGGGAACTATAATGCAAACAGGTACAAGTTTATTAAGGATGGGTGGATTTGGATCTTCATCTCCAAGACCAGCTTTACCTTACACACCAGCAATGGAATAAAATATGCCAAGAGATTATAAAAGCGAATATGAAAATTATCATTCTAAATCAGAACAAAAAAAAGATAGAGCTGGTAGAAATGGTGCAAGAAGAATACTTAAGAAAAAATATGGAAACAGTTTACTTGGTAAAGATGTAGATCATAAAGATAGAAACCCAAGAAATAATAATATTAGTAATTTGAGAGTACAATCTAAATCAATAAACAGATCAAGGAATCAATAATGCCAAAGATACCTACATTTGAATCACAACTAAGACCAACAGCTGAAGTACCTAGCGTTAAAGCATCTTTTCAAGTTCCTGTAACTAATGAAATTTTTAGTAAAGCTCAAACAGCTTTGACAGATTATTATGTAAGAGAACAAGAAGAAGAAGCTAAATTAAAATCTATTGATTATCAAAATAAAGCATTACCAAAATTATATGAAGTATATGATAAATATAAAAACAATCCTTTTCCTAGTGAAGCTGCTGATGGATTTAATAGAGAAGGAACAGAAGTAATAAATAATTTTATTAATGAAAATCTTTCTAAAGAAAATAAATTTGTTCAAAGAGCGGTATCTGCAAAATTAAGTGCAAATCTTTCTCAATTAAATTTAGCAACAATTCAATCTTCAAGAAAAGCAATGGAATTAAATGCAAATAGAGTTGATAAAGATTGGGACTCTGGTTGGGTATCAAAATTTACACTTCCAGGTTATCTTGAATCTGGTCAAGCAGATAATGAAGCCGCAGAATATGTAAATAATAAATATATGGGAGATCCATATACTAAAAAAATTAAGTTAGATGAAAAGTTTAAAATAAAAGATACATTTTTAATAATTAAAGATGCAAAAGAACCAATTTCTTTTTTAGAAAAATTAAAACAAAATCCAGATCTTTATAAAAATGCAGATTTAAATTTAAAAAGTCAGTTAATATTACAAGCACAAGAAGAGTCTAAAAAAACTACAGATGGAATAATGATCTATGATAAATTTACCAAAGGAATTGATCCAATTATAGGAACTAATGCTGATAAAAAAGAAACATTAGAAACTGTAGAAAAAATTGCAATGCAAAAAGTATACACACCTGAAAAATCTGACGCTCAATTATTTGTTGAAGTAGATAATTCATTTAGAGGTGTTGGTAGATTAGCACCATCTTATCAATCAATATTAAAACAAGGTGTAGCCAGTGGAACTATTGGTGGAAAACCAACGCAAACAGCTTTAAAAGCATTAGATATTGCTGACGCTGCTGATCAACAAGGTAGATTAGATGAATATACAACTAATGAAGAATTAAAATTCTACAGAAGTTATTTAGCTGCAAGAAAAATTCTTGGTAAAGAAAAAGCAGAAGCCTATGAAATGGCTGTTAATGCAAAAGACAAAGCAATTAAATTATCATCTTTACCTTTATATGCAAGAAAAAGAGAATCAACTTTAGCAGATATAAGAAAATCATTTAGTAATGTTAAAAGCACAAATGTATCTGAACTTCTTGCATATTCTGAATCTTTGTTTGATTTATATATATCTAATGGAATTGATCCAGATAAAGCTCAAAGCGAAGTTATTAAAAATATGAAAACAGATACTATTGAAATTGATAACTACAGATATTTAAAAAGAGATATTAATCCATTTAAATCTATTGGTGGATTAGATGAAATTAAACCAGTAAAAGAATTTATAATTAAAAAATATTTGCCAGAAGAAGATCCTAAAGATTTTTATTTAAAACATACTGGTGCAGGAACATTTAATATTTATCACAGAACACAAATGCACACTTATTACACAGATAATGGAGATCCATTAATATTTAATTATAATCAAATGGTTAAAATAAAAGAAGAAATGACTTCTAAGAAAAAAAAAGAAATTACTAAGCAAACTATTGAATCTCAATCAGAAATGCAAGAACGAAGAATAAGATCATTAGAATCTCAAACAACTGTTCCATAAAATGTCTTCTGAAAATTTAAATAATCTTGTTGTTAGTACAGATTACTTATCAACTAAAGATGAAGAAATAATAAAAGCACAATCAGAAAAAGAAAAAATAAGTTTAACAGAAGGTGCATCTATTGTTTTACAAGATCAGCTTATTCCATCTTTATTTAGGATGGCTAATAAAGAAAGTTTAGAGCCAGATTACAATTTTAGATTTACAGAAGAATCTTTTAAAGATCTTACAGATGGAGTTGAAGAAGATTATTGGGATGAATTTGGTAATGCAAGTTCTTTAGAAAATGCTTATCAAATTAAAAGAAGAATTTTAGATGCTCAAGAAAATAATAAAAAACTAGCAACATTAGGATATACTGGAGTTGGATTAAGTGTAGCTTCTGCTCTTTTAGATCCAGGTGCTTTAGTTGCAGATGGTGTAACTTTTGGTCTTGCTAGACCATTTATATACGCAAATAAAGCCTCTCGTATTTCTAAATATATTCGTGCTGGAGCTTTAGGTGCTGGTCAAGCAGGATTAATAACCGCTCCAACTATACTTGCAGATCCAACTAGAGATGCAGAAGAAATAGCTATCGCTATGGGTTTTGGTGGTGCTGTTACTGCTGGACTTACAAAATTTCTTGCACCAAAACATCCAATTATAAATAAATTTGACGCTAAATCAGTTGATCTTGCTAAATCAATAGAAAGAAGAAGTTTGGAAAATGATGGTTATAAAATAACTCCAAATGGAGAAAAATATTTTAAACCAATTAAGTATGTAGATTTAAATAGAAATACAGATGAAATTGATGAAATAAACAAAGCACAAAATAAATTTATATTTAGTAATAAAAATAAATATATTGAAAGTCAAAATATTGCAAAAACTAAAGTTAAAGAATTTATTAAAGGAGATGAAACATTAGAAAATTTTTTTAATAGAGTAGACAAAACTCCAGATGTTGCAAATCCCTTGTTTTTACCAAGATTTGACAAATCTTCAATAGGAAGAAGATCTGATAATCCTCTTACTAGATCTTTATATGAAAAATTAGCAGAAGAACCAGTCGGAAATAAAGATTATTCTGTTCAAGTTCCAACTGCTGATATTCATAAAAAAAATTATTACACAACTAAACTTGCACAATTTTATAGAGGTTATAGACCAGGATTAAATGAATACTTAGATTCAAAGAAAAAATTTTTTAAAAGATATAATTATAAGACACAAGAAGAATTTTCAAATTTAGTTGGTCGTGCAATTAGAGGAGAAGATATACAAATACCAGCTGTGCAAAAAGCTGCTGCATCATCAAAAGTTCTTTTAAAGAATATTTTAGATGATTTAAAATTAGAAAAAGTTCAAGGTGCTACTGATGTCATAGATAATCCAAATTATTTTCCAAGAAAATATTTATTATCAAAAATACAAAAATATACAGAATTAATTACAGAACCTAATTTAATTAAATTTTTAAAAAATTCTTTAGTTAAAGGATCTAAAGATCTTTCTGATGAAAAAGGATTAAAAATTGCTGAAAATATTTTAAAAATGATTAAAAAATCAAAATATGGTGATGGTATATCTATAGATCGTATTTTAAATACATCAGATGAATTAGAATTAAGAGAACTTATTAGAACACAAACAGATTTAAATCCTTCAGAAACAACAGATTTAGTTAAACTTTTACTTAAAGAAAAAAAAACTAATGTACCATCAAGACTTAGAAGAAGAGCTTCATTTGATGAACTGCATCAAGAAAACATTAATGGAATTACTTTAAGATTTTCTGATTTATTAGATAATAATGCAGAAGGTATTATTGGATCTTACTTACAGCAATTTGCTGGTCATATTGCTTTAGCAAGAGTTGGTATTAAATCTGTAGCAGATTATTCTAAAATACTAAATACAGTAAGACAAGGCTATGATGTTTCTGAAGTTGCTAATGCTTATAAATCTGTATTTGGAAGTGCAAGAATAAATAGAGAATTAAATATTATAGATACAATTTATAAAAATATAATTGGCATACCAACTGAAACAGATATTAATTCTGGAACTGCTTTAATTGCAAGAAATGTAAGAAAATATAATTATGTAAACGTATTTAATCAAATAGGTTTTTCTCAAATTCCAGATCATGGAAATATATTAGGAACTGCTGGACCAGTTATGTATGCAAGATATATTCCTTTATGGAAAAGTATTATTAAAAGAACAAAAGATGGAAAATTATCAGATGAATTTTTAGATGAAATGGAAACATTTGTTTCTGGAACTGGATCAAATAGATTAACAAGTTCTATTTTGAATAGAACAGATGATTTTGCTGGAATAAATAAAAGAATAGGTAGCGTAGAAAAAGCATTTGATGTATTTTCTGAAATAACATCTGATGGTTCTGGTTTTTATTTAGTTGATACTTTATCTAAAAGACTAGCAACAACTATTGTTTTTAATAAATTAGCAAAACATGCAACAGGAGAACTTGCTTTAAAAGCAGATGATTTAAAAAGATATAGAAATATTGGTTTTACTGATGAAGATTTAACAAAAATATTTGACAGTATTAAAAAAAATTCAACTTTTATAGAAGGTGGTTTAACTGGAAGAAGAATAAGAAGATTAAATATTGATGATTGGCAAGATCAAGATTTAGCAAATAAACTATCTTTAAATATGGGTAGATATTTAGGTAGAGTAATACAAGAAAGTAACTATGGAGAGATGATTGGTTATTTTAAATTAGCTGATTCAACACTTGGAAAAACATTAATGCAATTTAGAACATTTATTACTACTGCTTATTCTAAACAATTATTACATGGTTTACACATGAGAGATCTTAATTTCTTTACTGCATTTTTTGGATCTATGTTTTTTGCAAGTTTAGCTTATATTGCTCAGATCTACGCACAAGCTGCAGGAAAAGGAACTGCAGAAAGACAAAATTTTTTAGAAGAAAAATTAGATCCTTCTGCAATCGCAAAAGCTACATTCCAAAGATCAACTTATTCTACAATAATACCTCCAGCTGTTGATGCACTTAGAACTGCAAATGGTTATGATCCTATATTTAATTATAGAACATCTGGTTTAGATATTAATTTGTGGACTGGAAATCCTACAGTTTCTTTATTTTATAATGCTGCTAGTGCTTATAAAGGAGTAGCATCTTCTATATCTCAAGATGATTATGATTTAAGCAAAAGAGATGTATATAATGTATTAAGAATACTTCCTTTCCAAAATATGTTAGGAGTAAGAAACGTATTACAATATATGATTGATGAATCTGATTTACCTGAATTTTCAGAATAAACATGATAGACATTAACAAACAAATTTAATA
>Ga0194117_10003445_pt1 | contig 15899 bp, 8 predicted proteins | sample TA2MahsurfametaG_FD_160579 | JGI IMG/M metagenome (GOLD analysis project Ga0194117, IMG submission 160579) | Freshwater microbial communities from Lake Tanganyika, Tanzania - TA2015009 Mahale N1 surface | ecosystem: Environmental > Aquatic > Freshwater > Lake | place: Tanzania: Lake Tanganyika...
CTGAAAACTTATAAAATCACTAAAAAATAGGTCACGAATAGCTTTTGAGAAACGAAGTTGCTAATGATCCAAAAAAATAAGATATTGAGATCAAAAACACTTGATTTTTTATCTTTTAATATTCATCCATTTACTCCTTCCTCCTCAACGTTCATCTACATCAAAACTAAATCATCAATTCTTTACGTTGGTCCTTTTGATAGTGTCGCCATAAAATGATTATAAACAGAGACAGTGTGAAAAGGTAGAAAGTATTTTTGACAACATAACTGAAATGAGTCTAAGGACGATAGTATAATGTTTCAAGTAGTTTACCTGCCAGAAAAACAAAATAAGCCAACTGTAACAGAATGAATAGCTATGTCTCAAATGGTGTACTTGGTAGCTGGTGCTTGGTAGATTTTTAAGCTGAAACAAGATTAATGCGAAGAGACAAATGATTAGAAAAATTATTGCCATCTCGTCGTCTCCAACAAAACTGATGATTAGCATGATCATGCTGAGGAGGAGTATAATTGCACGCCACAACTTCAGACTATTTTCAACTGCTTCCAGCTTATCGATCATTATTATAATGTCTATCATTAAATGCATGGAGTCAGTTTACCTGCATGAAAACTCGTTTAAAATAAAAAATATCATTGCTTCTGCATCCTGAGCAGTCTTTAGATCAGTCGATTTTTACGTAATTGATGCTCATTGGTAATTTTCACATCTTGAGGAATCGAGTACTATATTATAATCGAAATACTTTTGACTATTCGAGTTTTTAACGGGTTTAAATTTATTGCGCTCGCTTTTTCATTTTTTATAGCAGCATTTGAGATGATTTGTCTGTGGCTTACAGATTGGAAAGTATTCTGCGCTCGCTTCTTTGGGGTTTTCTTGCTGAACCATACTATTCGAGATAGATGTCGTCTTCATCTGAAGGCTGTATCAGTTTTTGAGGGTTGAATTTGCCAAAATTTATCTTTTAAAATTCCATTTTGCAAAGTGAACTCAGATCAGTTTATAATTCAGAAACCTCTAATTTTTTATTTCGAGGCATGATTCTTTTTATGCTTGATTGCATCTCATCCATTTTTCGTTTTTTTCTGCGCTATTAGTAGTCCTCCTTGCTCATGTGGGGCTAGTTGGCCTTGATTTGTATTTTTCTTTCTTCAATAATGTTCTTCAATTATTGCAAACCTATATAAGTATACCCTTACGTTTTTACTATTAAAGATCAGTTTATTTGACACGATTTTGCTATTTTGATTGATAGGAATCATAAACTTACAGTTTTTTGTCTGTGGCTGTTCTTCGATGTTTGGTTTGAAAGATGGGTAGATTAAGTTATCTCATCTTCTTTTTGAAACTGACTGCATTATCAACGTTGATTATTTGATAGAAAAACTCTATCTTTTCCTCAACAGTCAATACATACAAATCTTTTTTTTTTAGTTACTTTGGGATAATTGGATTATTTTCAGCTTATAATCCTTTGAGCTAGGCTATCTCCTGTTATCTACTTTTATCTTATTATTCAATTTATTTTGGTAGTTATTTGGATTCAGTTTAACCCTCAACCTGCCCTTACACTTATTTTTCAGGCTATTCCTCATTTCTAATATTTTTTGCCTCTTCCAGCTTTGCTTCTTAAAGTATATCTTTTTAAGGTTATTCGTTCGGTTATTATTGATCAGTTACTCTCTCTTCCTATTATTCATTATTATTTTTATCCTAAACACCACTCGACTTCATTTTACCAGCTTCAAGTGCTGCCTTTCTTCTTTTCATGCTCTTTAAGTATATCTCTTTACGTTTTTTGCGATTCTCAATCAATTTTTGTTGCTTTGCTTTGTAATTCAGCTTACTATCATAATAGAGAACACCAATTTTATCAAGGCATGAAATAAATTGCTCGAAATTTAGGTCTTTACAGTTGATAGATACTTTTTTGAACAACAGAATAACTTCGTTTTTATCCAATATTTATTTGCTTACTCCGTCAATAAGAGCAGTTGTTAATCCGAAGTCTTTTAGAAAAGCAAAAAATCTCTACATTGTCATATGCGATTTTTCATACTAAAGTCTGTCGAAAGTCATATGTTTGCCAGTTTTAAATATGTGTGTACAATAGTGTAAAAAAATACATTAAAGATTGTCTATTCTTTACAAACTTAATCCCTGCCTCTCGATGAGTCTTTTTCTCAGATTGAGAATTTATTTTTTATCATAAGAGTTTTCAGTGTTTTAAAGTGATTAAAGCTATTTATTAATATGTGATAGAAGATATTCTTTAGCAGAGTGTTCTCTACGTATAAAAGACAGTACTTTGGGAGATGTAGACTTTTATTTTACATCAGTGAATTTTCATCTTGAGAAATTAGGCTTGGCTTCGACATTTTATTTGATAAAATTATAATAAATCACTTATCCAATAAGCAAACAAAGAATACTTACTGTTAGATAATTAGAAGAAAGATTTGATTATTACTTTATAAATAAATATTCATTTTATCTTATTTTCGCATAGTTTTGCTTCATCTGCTGTGAATTTCAAAACCTTACAAAGTATTCCAAACGCCATCGTGGACGCATCTTTGGGGCCCACAAGTAATTTTATCAATAGTTGCTTCACAAACTAATCATTAGTTTTTTATTACTGCATCTTGGCCTTACTCTTAGCTATGGATTCAATATTTCTTTCATATTTCTATTTTCTGCATACAATAAAATTTACATTTAGTCGAGTTACTTTCTCAATAGATTAACTAAATACAGGAAATGTTACTTTATGATTGTAAGGTTTTATTCTTCTGCTTTTCATCTTACAGATTCTTTTGCATCAATGTCTACTTTTTCACGAACTGCAATCTCCGCTCTCTTCTCTTATTAAGAGACATTTGATTATTTTTTACCAACAAAGTCAGTATTTTACTTATGTATTCTAAGTCGGCGATGTCTGAGAATTTCTCCATGCTCTCCATAAATTCTTTGCATTTTTAAATTTAAACCAATTATTCAACTGCGTCACTACTATCTTTATCCTTCGAAGGAGTCAGATAAAAAATTTTATTTGTAACATTATAAATGCTCGCAATTTTTTTCAACAGTTCTTCATAGTTCTTTGAAGCCTGATGCAGGCCTTTTTGGTTTTTTTCAACAAGCTGATTGCTATCTTCTAAAGTCTTCTGATATCGAAGGAGTCTTTACTCGTATTGTTTGATTATATTTTCGGAATCGCTTTCAAGTACTTTGATCTCTTAATGGAATAAATTTTACTTTTTTCATAGTGTTTTTTGAGTTACTACATGTCTTTTTACTGAATAAAACAAGAGCGACCTTTTGGATGAGTTGTGTCTTGTACTATTAAATCTTGGTTTTGGCTTGTAGCAGCAGTGAACGCAAGTCTGCTATTTTTTTATCTTTGGGGTCTTACTAATTTTGTGACATTAATAACTATAATATCGAGATAGCTTTACACTTAATTTATCAAAATTGATTAGTATTCTAGAAGAGAAATAACGATATTTAGCCCGTTAGAAAAGGAGTCTTTATAACTATGGGTAAGATTGGAGCTTTAGATAATTGCTAAATACTGATATAATACTTTCATGAAAAGTAAAATTGGTATATAAACTAACTATAAGAGTCGAATAATCTTATTGATTTAACTTTGATCATAATTATCTAACATTTTAACTGAACTTTTGCTATTAAGAACTATAATATGAAAGTATTGTTTTATCTTTTATCGTTCTATTTCCCAAACAAACAATAAGATCGTTAGTTCCTTTAACTTATAATAATAATCGATCTAATTTATCATCAATATTTGCTAAGAATAATTTTTTTATCTTTGAAAATAAATATCAGTTATAACTTGAATTGCTTCTAGATTTTATCAGCTAAAGTAAGATATTCAATTATAAGTCTTTATCTACACCGTAAAACTCTCCCAATTGATGGCGGAACTGCCTCACTTTCTCCTACTGCTGATCCCGTTACCTTACGACATCTTTTATCCACTTCCAACTTCTCTTCAACTTTCTACCCAACTTAATCTCATTTTTCAGATCTGAGATGTAGCACTCCGCCATTTGTAAAAAATGTTGGATAAAGTTTACTGATTTCTTGAACTCTTTACTCACTTCTTGTTCAAATATATCCTCTACAGATCTCTATCTTTGAGTCGCAAAATGTGAATTCACCTTCGAATCCCTTCTTTCACTAGTTTTGTTAATAAGCCCTTTTTCACTTTTGTTTCGGTTCACCTTACCTCCAAGCATAGTTAGAGGTACCCTTTCTTCTCTTCCAAGTGAATTTCTCTTGGATTATTAGTTTTTAGCAAGGAGCATATGTTTGAGGTCAGCAATTTGTTCTGTGTACTCTCTAAACTCCACATTCTGCAGGTACTAAATTTTTTCCTGAGCAAGTATCAGTTAATTTTTGCATTGTTAGTAAGCGAGTGTTAGTTATTCATTGAAATGCTTCATCTGTTGTATGAAGGTTTATTTGTTCTTGAGTCTTTCTTCGAGGATAGCATTCTTCTCCTTTTCTCTTTTGAGGTCAAATTATAGAAGGAGATGGTATTACTATACTGAAGGATCAAGTGTGTTTTTAGGTTGGAGTGGTTCATTGATGATATCGTTATAATTCCTGCGTAAAGACATCGTTAATTCTTATAATAATCTATTAAGTTCCAAAGATAAATGTCTGAAAGTGATTGCTAAGATTAACTTATTTATATTCTTTGACTTTTCGATCCTCTCTACATATTCATATTTACAATCTCTCTGAACTTTTTGATTAAGCAAAATTTATACGATTTAAGATAATTAATAGGAAACATATCAAAATCAATCTTAAACATTTTTCTTAACTCTAATATCACAAACTTACTGTTGAGAATATGTAACTTCGATTTCTACAAGATTTTATAATTCAAACATTTATATGGCAGAGAAATCGACAGTTGAGCAAGATAAACAAAGATCGGAGTTGCTCAGGAAACAGCTTACTCAAATGGGGGAGGACTTTTAGTTTATGAAAAAAAGTAAATAGGAGTGGAAGAAACAACTTGATGCTCGATTCCAAGATATCGAAAGGTAACCTTGAATTTATTCCAGAAAAATCGAAAGCAGCAAACAGTACATCGCCAATGAGGCTAAAAGAACCAATGATACTTTGTTAGCATTTCAGCACAAATTTTAATTTTAGATAAAAAAAACGAGGGAAGATCTGCAGCACAACATAGATACCCTTTCTAAAGAAACAAACTAAAAATTTGACAAGAAAAACAAATAAGTTGCTGACCTGAACAAAGATTTGAGTTAATAAATCAAAAACAGGAATATTCAGTTTGAGGAGGGACAGAAATAAACTCGCTAAAAGTTTGAAAGTACCATAAACGCCATCCTTAGAAACGAATTAATCAATTTAAAAAGAGAGGCAGAACAGAATCCAGAGTGAAAAATAAAATATGGGCAAATTGAACGAATCTCTGTTTTTGTTAAAGGAAAACCTAAAAGAGGAAAAAGACCAAAGGAATGCCAAAATCAACGAACTTCAGAAAAATATCGACTATGAACTCGCTTCTCAGCGAAAATTCAATGACTGTAAAAATAATACTACCTAGAATTCCATAATAAAACATTCAATGATTTCAAACAGAGTCTCGGCAGCCTAAGAGAAGAAATGTAGGCAAGATTCAACTCGAAAGATGAGATCGTTAATGCTTTGTCAAAGGTAGTTAAGACCATCCAAGATACTTTGAGACACCCAAATTGATAGATGAGACTATTATTATATTTAAAATCGTAATGATAGATAGAAAAAAACTAGAGAAAAGACTTAACAAAGGAAGAAAACTAAAGTAGTATCCACTCCTCAACTTTTACATCTTAGTTGCAGTTTTTTTTGAAATAATTGGATAAGCCTTTCGAATCTTTACACTTCAAATGCTAAAACCTCTTCCAATGATCCTTATGATCTTTTACATTCATAAGAAAAACTCGCCAAGAGAGCATCTAATGCCTAGTTTGGTATAAGCTGGGCTATTTCTATCTTTGATCGGAGATGTGCTGCTAATGTTCAACGATGATTCCACATTCGCAGTGGGAACTATTTTCTTTGGTGTTTCACATATTGTGTACATAATAGCATTTAGATTGGGTTACGTGGTGAAATAGTTGCCGAGTTAGTTCAAATTGATGAGGATAGGAGGGTATCTATTAATTGTACTAATGTTGGCTTTAAACAATTTTTTACTGTGGGATAAATACCCAAGTAGAGTACTATTCATCAGCTATGCAGTGATTTTAGCAGCTTAGGCAGGTACTGCTCTTTCAAGATATGAGATTTCAAACAGATCATCTTTTTACTTTATCATGATTGGAGTGGGATTGTTCGCAGTGTCAGACAGTTTACTTGCTTTTTTGAAGTTCAATGCAATAAATACTGATTTGGGTAGATTGATGATAATGTTGACTTACTATGGTTCCCAGTATTTCATAATGCATGGAGCTTTGCATCAGAGTAATCTGCAATATGAGATTGACAACTACGAGGCCAAACAAAAAAGGATTTATTGATCTGTGCGTTATCATCTTGAACTCTATCTACTTATTTTCATGTATTTATTGGCTTATTTACTGAAAAGAACGAAGGATAAATAAAACTGACGAATCTATGATCAAATGAAAGCTAATTGACGTTAAAATCGTTTAGTTAGTTTTGAGAAAAGTAAAAATTAAAAAGGAATTCCTCAGATATTAAATATAATTCTATTTATTGATAATTATAGGGGTCAAATATAATGCCTTGTTTTGGAAAGATTTCATACTCCACTCAGTTGTAATTCTTCCAATTACCTTAGTGCTTTAAATTTATATCGCCAAATTTATTATTCCTGAAATCACAAAATAATTCTTTCAACAAGAAAAGAATAACGGATCAGAAGGATCAAAGACCTCCCTTATAGTTTTGGAGAAAAGACAAGTTTTTTATGCATTATTATGATTTGAAACACTACGTTTGAATATTGTGTTTTAAAATAAGATAATAAAACAGGAATATCGATTTTCAATTTGTTCCAAAATCATTTATTGTATAAAAAAAGTTAATTTCAAAGCCTGTTTTCATTGCATTTCGTTAATATGCTAAAGATATATCTGTTTGTTCATTCTCGAGTTCCAAAGCTTTGAACTCTGAGATCCTTTCCTCCTTAATTTCTTCTTCCGCTTGTTTATTTTCTATATAAAACTTTTCTTTCTCTTTATCCTTATCTTTTAATTCTAAAAATACTATTCATATTCTAATGATAATTATATCCATTATCTTCAGACATAAATATAAAGAAATGATAAAGTAAACTTATTTTTCCGACTTATATAGATTATCACCATCTAGGGAGTTCCCAAGTGCCGCCGAAGTTGTTGATCTCCTTACCGAAAGAGTAGGGATAGTAGTTACCACAATACATGGGCATAACTTTCTTAGCACTTTCGAATCTATAGAAGATCTGTTCATTTGGACGCAAGAGTTCAGGCTAAATGTAGCAGAAGGTTTAGTAGTAATTATGCTCGATGTCATAAGCCATTGGATAGAAGGTGTCGTAATCCATTATAAGATAGTCAGGATCATACTACTACATTCCACGCACTAACCATCTGAATTCGTTGGGACCAGCTATCTCAAGAGCGTCTCTTAAAAAGATGTTGTAATGATTTGTGTTGAAAGGCAGAATTTATCGTAAGAGAGGTTTGAATTTGGGCATTACTGCAAACATACACATAGATTGAGACCAGCGATGGCGATAGGTACGTTATGTAGCGAGGAATAGCTTGTAACTAAGCATCTTCGAAAGTTCATAGTTGAAGAGAAGCATGCTGCTATCCATATAGATACCTCCCTCGTTGTAAAGAATCTCATGACGGTAAACATCCGCCATTGTAGCACGTTTCGAGTATCTGCTCGTCTTCTAAACATTGTAGAGAGTCATGAGGAGCTCATAGCTGAGAGGGAACATCTATCTGGTAATATTGTGTACAGACCACACTTTGAACTCAAAATCGGGGTACCTTAGTTTATTTAGTTGGAGCACCAACTTTTTAGTTAAAGGTAACTCACCATCAATCCAAATAATGTGGAACAGCTTTGGTATCAACTGCGGTTTGTTGCGTTATGTGTAAGGTTCATATTAGATACCAGGATTATACACTGCAAATTACTCCATAGGGATACCATTTCTGACAAAGTGATCCATGTTATAAGTCATTGCGTAAGGTTATAATTTGTAGTAGTTGTACTTGAGATCTTGAAGATCAATTTTATCCCACTTGGTAGTCATAACAACCACATTATGAAGTGAGAGTATGCGGTTAGGGACATCGAAAAGATGATTATTGATTTTGATGAACCATTTGACACGTTGACGATGAGGGATCTAAGTTTCATCATGTTTTTTAGTCAAGTTTTGGACCATATACAAAAAGTGTTCCAAAAAGTTGAGCCTATCATTAAAATACTCTCCTGTAGGAGTTGCAATATTGAACTGTGGGATAATTTTGTAACAGTCTGAGTGGAATACTCTCAAATGGTTCACTATAGTCTCAAGGTCGTTAAATTTAGGGTTTTTGGCATTGTACTAAAACTTGTTATAGTCTGTATATGTTTGGTTAGTTAAAGTTGTCTTTCCATTGTAATGGACACCAACAAATGCACCTAATATTCCTCTAGGCGCTATTTGGTTTGCTAGATTTTTAAGTGAATCATAATCTGGTAAAAACTAGTTTCTCCTCAATATGAAAACAAATGATTTATTAGGACAATATTTCACTATACCTATTTAATAATTTCTGCCAACTTTTCCTGTGTCTTTTATCAAAGTTAAGTTGAACCCATTCTACTGCTGATTTTTTACATATTTTTACATTTCAGCTGTAATAAAACCAACAAAGTAAATAGCTGTGTAGTTCTTATAACTCTGAATTTTCAATTTTTCAAAATTAGTCACTATAGTCTAATAATCATCTTCTAAGTGTGCGTCGATTAAACAAAAACTAGGGATTCTTGGAGCGAGTGGTTCATATAATCTGCTATTACTTTTGATAGTCATCCAAGAGTACCAATAACTTTTTTCATCAGCCTTCAAGTTATCGTTGGTTAGTTAGTATTACAGTTCATCTTCGACACGAATACGAGTAGTTTCATTGTAGAAGGGAATTATATGTACTGGTTTTCCACAAGTGGTGATATACTAGTCAATATTATGTCTTAGAAGATATACCAAATTGTCTCTGCACTAATTTGAATTGAATTTGGTGACATCTACAGGAATGATACGCAGTGAGTAGAACACTGGACTATAAATATCGATTAGAGATTGAAAGACATACTGAGTTATGTGAGGAACATAGGTCGACATCACATCTTCTCGAATCCTCTTAGCTTTTTTGAGATTTCTGAACTTCAAGTCACCTGTACTGATTATCTCACACAGATTTTAGAAGGTGTCAATGATAAGAGGGGAATTTTTGACTGCAGCTATAAAGTAATCTTGATAAACGAACTTAGGTTTTTCTTAAGAGTACTATCCGAACAGCAAGACTTAGTTATAGAAAGTAAAATTTTAATCTTTTAAAAATCTGAAATATTTATGCAGAAAATCGAAATTTCCAACCATGAGGCATTTTGAAGCGTTGAGGACTACTCCTCCATGTTAAATGAGAAGCGCCATTCTCAGAAGTACATTTACACTTTCCTCTATCTTCATATTCTGCATAGTTTTTGTTATCTTTTCAGTTGTTTTGTTAGATAGATATTTATAAACTGACCAAGAATCGACAAAACGGACCTATAAACCACTTTACTTGGCCTTTTACACAATGAAGTTACCTAGCAGGTGCTCAAGCATCTTCTCCTGAGTGAAGTTATACTCAGTATACATCCACAAAATTTTGGGAAAAAGTGGATTTTGCCTGGCTGAATTTTTGATAGCCATCAGCTCAGAAACATAGCGATTCTTTACTGATTCTAAATCCTAAGAAAACTGAACGAATTTTTATTTTTCTAACTTCATTTTTGTGGACACTTCAAACAAATTCTAGGTTAGGTTTTAGTTGGATTTGTTGAGTTTGTATGTATAGCTTGCCAAAGTTACGATTACCAATAGTAGAACAACTAATCCTAATATAATATGTTGTAATCCAAGAGATTGTTGACGTTGGTTAAGCGATGGGATGTTCTGTATATTTTCTGTTATAGTATTAAAACTAAGAGTTTCTTAATACATCACAGGTTCTCTTTCCTACTAATTGTTTTACTTTTACATATAAATAAAATAAACCCATATTATTCATAGTACAAATTTAAGAATCGATCCTTCCTTCTTAATGTTTTGGCATAGGGCCTGGAGAAGATTTTAAAGCTAGAGTTAGTAGATAGTGAGGTGATTACTGAAAAAATAAGAAAAATAAAACAGAAAGTTGGAAAATAAAGTAAAAGAAGTAAAGAAAAGAGTTAGAATTTTCGCTTTAAGTTGAGCATGAAAACTTTGACTGATTGAACTTGTTTGCATAAGTGGATCTTTGCAATATTTTATATTTATTGTACCAGTTTTAATTTTAATTCTTACCAATAAAAAAATATTAGAATTATGAGGATAATTAAAAAATCAATAAATTCTTTTTTGTTTGGCCTCGTAGTTTTCTATCTCATACTGCATGTTACTCTGATGCTAAGCTCTGTGCATTATAAATACTGAGGATCATAGGAAGTCAACACTATCATGAATCTTCCCAAATCTGTTTTTATTGCCTTAAATATCAAAAACCAGCAAACTGTCTGATACTACGAACAATCCCAACCCAATCATGATAAAGTAGAATAAAGATCTATTTGAAATCTCATATCTTGAAATAGCAGTACAAGCCACATGAGATAAAATCACTGAATATCTGATGAATATTACTCTCTCGGCCATGAAAAAAATATATTCAGAGCCAACACTTTCACAATAAATAGATAGCTTCCTCGGAAACAAAAAGTACTATCCTTACTTTGGGCCTAAACATACCGCCATCTCCAAAGAGTTCTGTAAAAAAATTCAGCTAAATGACTACGTGGACATAAGAGACTTTTCATTCGATTTGCCCCTGGATGTAAATCTGTACTCTTTAAAAATAAAACAATCAAATAGCCACGATCATTCCAAATACTCGACTGTCGCATAGTCTATTCACAGGTTGCAGTGTGTATTCAGTAAGATATACACATTTATGGCAAAGATAAACTAGCTAAAGCCATCTATCTTTTAAATCCTCAGGCTCAACCAAAGTACACATAAATAAATATAGATGAGATCACAATTGATGAAATAACGGTGATATATAGAATTTGATTATCTTCGACCGAGGAATTGATTTCCTCACTGCTTCACTCAAAAAGATTGTGTATGAAGGTGTTGCAGACGAGTGTTACGACATCAGTGGAAGAATCTTAAAGATATCCACACAATCAAGGAAAAGAAAGTAGAGTCATCCCACAAACAAATGAAAATCTGCTGTGAAAGAGACCAAGTCTATGAAAGGATACGTGTCTTATCACTTTTCGGAGTGAGAAAAATTTTTGAAACATAAGCTGCATGCATGAGAGATATAAACTATAAGAGCGTAGCAATCAAAAAGATCAGCACTCAAAAGTAATTTCTCAAACGGTAAAAGAGTCATTAAATAGATGTTCAGTTGATTTTTATTTTACAATAGGATATCAAGTCTATCAGTTCAATAAAGAATCCAGCAGAGCTGCTTGCTATAGAAAAATGTAAGTATGATGAAAACTGCAAATAACGACAAAAAAATGAGCTAACGAGAGCATGTAAACGATTTCTGAAAATAATTAGCTATGAAAATATCACATAACAATTAAAATAGATTATCATTTGTGACCAAACTGTTTTCTCAAATATTTAAAAAATAATATCGTAAATCAAATAAAAAAAATCTTTTTTGGTGATAAAACCTAAATGTGGTTAATCTTTTATAATGATTCTTAATCTAAAGAATAATATTGATCTACATTGATAATCAAAACCAACCCACAACCTTCTTATACTGCGCGAACCTGCACAACCTATCCAAGAAATAGGTCGAAAATGTCAAAAAGCCAAAAGCTTGTAACATCTTTATGTTCGCTTCATAAGGAATATCCTTGAACTTGAGATCAATATACTCGCTCATTTCAGGGAAAATGTTGGCAGTCAACACGAAGCAAATGACTAGAGGAATCACTAAGAATTTGAAATATCTAACTAAAAAAATAATTACTTTGAGTTCTTGATGAGACTTTACATATGAGGCTAGCCGCCATGATTCACTATGAAAACTACAGATTGAGAAATAGCTGAGAAAAGCATAATGACTGTGTTGATAAATGATGCCTGGAACTCTTTATCTGCACTAATCGACTTGTCCTCCTCAAGAACATAAACCAATCCAATGTTGTTAAGAGCATAGTAATTTACTGACAAAAATATTATGATTTGGCCGAAAAATGAAATTGCGAACCAAAGATTAAAGATAGTATGAGGAGCTCTTACATCAGATAATTTTCTTAGTGGCTTAGCATTTGAGAAGAAATAGAAGTTGATAGAGGCGAGCACACCCAATACAAGCGACTGCTTCTAAGAGTATTTTAGATTTGTAAGATTCATTTCAGCCAAACTGTAAGCTTGGATCATAGATGATATAGCCAGTATTTTGTATGTTTGGATAGTTGTGACAAGAGTAGCGATTCCTTGTCGTATGATAATCAGCACACACTTTATTGAGTTGGAGTGCTTGGATGTAAACGGAGCAGCTATGCAGGCATCTCCAAACTTGATTTCATCATCAGCAATTCCACCCATTACTCCCCCTTAGCTTGCTCTTCTCCTCATTCTCTCCTGAGTCATTTGGTTTATGAGTTGTATTTTTTTTGCGAAAGGTATTCCGAGATCATTTCTGAGTTCATTAAGTTTCTTATTGAAATCTGCTTCCTCTTTTTTCTTTTCCTATTATTTTTTAATAACTTAGCTGATGTTAGTTGTACCCACAACTGCAACTCCAACGTCTGCATTTCTTAGTCCTCCAACATCATTTGTACCATCTCCTGCATAAACAATTCCTCCTATTTTTTATTTAAAATATTTCACAATAACTTCTTTATCATGGGGTGAGGCTCTAGAAAAGACTTGGATATAAGGATAGTATTAGTGAGGTAGATCTTTCGAGGAAGAAGTGGCAAGGATAGTTGTCGAATTTGATTAACTATAATGTCTTAACTGGTGAAGATTTTTTATCTATGTTTTTTTGCCATCTTAATGTTCAACGCATATCTTGGAATCCTCTTTTTATATCATTTAGACATTGTTTCCAAGACTCAAGTTGAGAGCCACCTTCGCAGCAGTGAGAATATTGTCACCAGTAATAATAAGAATCTTATATTTAGCCTATCTTAAATGAACGATATTTTTTACTGTATCTTCTTTGAGAGGTGAGCTGCAGATAAAAAACCCAACAAAGTTTAGTAAACTTTCAGAATACTGTCTCTATAAATCTTTATTATTCAATGTTTTGAAATAGTTATAATCTATCTCTTTTGAGGCAAGGGCAAGCAATCTAAATCCTTGTTTAGTATAGAAAGTATAAGCTTCTTTGTAGTGAGGTGGGACATATACTAAAAGTTTTTAAATTGCCTAAGGAGCTCCTTTGACCAAACTCTTCATTTTTCTCACTCCATTCTCACTGACATGTTATGCTACACAACTCATACGTTTTAGTTAAGCTTTGAAAGGGTATACTTTTTGTATTAAAACCCTTTCCAACATTCTCTTAGCCTCGCGATTCTTTGATGTGTACTACCATTTAGAGTGCTGGAAAAACATCAATTCAATAGGATCACCAGTTAGTTACTTATCGACAGAAATAAGACTGTGGCATCCTGCAAGTACTACAAGATTTTAGTTGGTACAAGTTTTAAAGTCTTTCAATGTTTTGAAATTGTTGCAATCATCAACAATACCTTCAAAAATAAATTTATCCTAAGTCAGAGTTCCAGTTTTATCGAAGGCTACTACATTTGCTTTTCCTCCCAAAGGTATTTTCTTGGGTTCACTAACAAAAATCTTCTTTTTTTGGAGATAAAGTATTGAGTTATTGACTGCTAAATTTAGAATCATCGGTAACTATGGTGGCACTACAGTAGTAAGGATGAGAATACAACGTAAGAATAATTTTTACTTGCTTCTCTCGGTATTTTCCATTCCTTGATCAAGTACATAGATGGCTGTGATTATAGAGCAGATTAGTAGGAATAAAATTATCCATAAGCCATCTTTTTGTTAAATTTTAGGATTTTCGGCATGAGCAATAACTCTTCTCACAAGTTTGCCTTTGGAAGTATCGAAACCTGTTTTGAGAGCAAAACCTATACAACATTTGACTGGTGGTTTGGGAATATTTAGTTTAACATAGCTAGCTTGCAGCAATTGTTTTAGTTCTTATTAATCATAATACTCATTGATTTGAAGGATTTATGTACCACAAAAGAGAATATTTCCTTTTTGGTGGCTCTCATGGAACTTTTTTTGAGTATCAGTTGATGAAAGAGACTCTTTTATTTGGGGGATGGCTTCACCTGTTAGAATAGCCTCATTTACAACACAGCTCCCACCTAACAACAAAATATCGCAAGAGACATTTTTGTAAGATGTATTTTCTTCTTACTTTTTTGGAGCATTTATTTTATTTCCTAACTTGGAGAAAAATGGAATAGCTTGTGCTAGATACTCACTATCACTTTGTGTTTACAAATCTGATTTTTTATGTTGATAACCTGGTTGGACAGCAACCAAGTCTCCTGGTAGAATTTAGTAAGAAGAACGGATTACCCAGTTTGTTCCATCAAATACATAGATCTGATGAGGAGCCAAAGTCATTGATCTATAACCCACCAAAGTTTTAATTCTTTGTACAGAGATCATAAATGAAGAACCTAGTAACATTACAAGGATAAAGAAGCTAAGCATTTTATTTTAGTCCATCATCCATAAAAAAACTGAAAAAAGTTGGAAAAAAGCGAAAGGATCGATAAGTTGGTCCCTAAAAATACTACTAAACTTTCTTATAGGTATCTCTAAAATATTATGCTCATAATACTCTTTTTCTTCAGGTTTAGTAAATGCTCGATGGATGATAGTTCCTACAACCTAGTTCTCCAATTTTGGTTTTAGCCTTGTAAATCTTTATTGTTGTTGATCATAGAAAAACTTACGTTGCTCGAAGTGAAACATATACAAAATATTTCCATTTTCAAGCTACTGTTTATACAAATCCGTGATGCCATAAGTCGTTTTTTCGCCTTATCTCTCCTCAACAATGTACACATGACTCGCACGTTCAAGGTTAGATGCGATACTGCCTGATAAACTACGATATTGAATTATTGATTGTATTTTTTTAGACCATTGACCGAAAATGTACGTAAGTGCTTTGTTAATTATAAATTACAATGCAGAAAAGCTGCTCCAATAATCGCCAACCTGAAATACAAATTTAGGATCTCATCATCATAGTGTTAGTACAGGAAGTAGCCCAGTGCTCCGTAGATGATGATAAAGGGGAGAACATCTCCACGGAAAAGAAGATATCGTGGTAGCAGAAGTTTAAAGTCTATAGAGTAGCCACTCATACTTCAACTACTTAATCGATTGTGTTAACAATTATAATAGAACTCGAACTATGAATAAAACTTCGTATAAAAGTAACAACCTTCGCAAACGTGAACTACAAACTCAAAATAACTTCAGGAGAGTCACACCGCAATCGGCCTGTCGGAGCCAGAAGTCATTTTAGAACTCCAATCCAAAGTGTTTT
>Ga0194117_10003448_pt1 | contig 15886 bp, 16 predicted proteins | sample TA2MahsurfametaG_FD_160579 | JGI IMG/M metagenome (GOLD analysis project Ga0194117, IMG submission 160579) | Freshwater microbial communities from Lake Tanganyika, Tanzania - TA2015009 Mahale N1 surface | ecosystem: Environmental > Aquatic > Freshwater > Lake | place: Tanzania: Lake Tanganyika...
ATATATTTGGACTACAAAATGTGTATTGTGTTTTTTTATTTTGTATATATTCCCCGGCTTCTAATGGCTCATTAATTTGTCCAAAAGCTGGTTTCGCAGGATATTTAGCAAATGGTCTTGACATATATTTAATAAAGATAAAAAATTGATTTAAAAATTATGACATATGAACAATATAATCAAAAAAAAATGGCATCTACAATTCTAAGAATGCGAAATCCCTTTAAATTTATGTTTAGAACTAGAGAAAAAGGTGCTCCCGATAAAATAATAAGAAATTATATGGAAGATGGTTCTGATATTAAATGGGAAGATACTGTTGAATTTACTTTTCCAATAACTGGTGGTCGTGTTATAAAAGTTTATGATGCTGATACTATTACAATCGCATCTAAGTTGCCATACCATGAATCACCTATATATAGACTATCTGTGCGTTTAAATGGAATAGATACACCTGAAATCAAGGGAAAAGGTGTTTCAGATGAAGAAAAAGAAGCAGCAAAAGTAGCGCGTGATTTTGTATCTAATTTGATTTTAAATAAATTTGTAAGATTGGAAAATGTTGAGAGCGAAAAATATGGCCGTATTTTGGCTGACGTATTTCTCGGAGATTTACATTTAAATGAATTGCTTGTTAGTCAGCGTTATGCAGTCAGATACGACGGAGGAACAAAGAAAAAGCCTAAGTCATGGTTGAATTACAGATTAACTGGTGAATTATAAATATTTTAAATTATTCGTTATTATATTTATTTTTTTATAGATCGTAAATCACTGATAAATTTAGAGCAAAACTAAAATCCATGTTATTTAGATCAACTATACGCCCATATTCATCAAGTAATTGAATATTCATAGTTTGTAAATTAATTGGACCAAAATACTCACGAGGTGTTGTTAGATAACTCACACCATTTTGCTGTAAGATATTGAAGTTCATAGCTGATAATCCAATTCGAGCTAATATATTTTTATTTAATATAGATGAATTAAAAGCACTGTAAAAATTATTATTTACATTATTGTTATAATCATCCAAAACAAGGTATAAATATCTTGGTCCACTTAAATCGACAAGGCCTTCAGATACATAATTAAGATTACCTGTGTAAATGCCATTTCTAAATCCTAATGTCCAACCAAATTTCAATGGCAATGGTGTATTGCGGTCTTCTATTCCATTACGGTCTGCTTGAAAATTTAATTCAATATATGTTATACTATTACTACCTGTAACATCTGTATTAGGTCCCACCATTGTTTGAGCACTTCCTGTATGTGTTCCAGTTAAATTAATAATAAATGCTACATAACTAAATGGTGCTCCTGTTAGAGTTAGTTGTGTATTAATTATATCCATAATAGCACTTTGTGTATAGTTTCCATTTGGTATATTAATTACTGTAGTTGAAACCGAACCATCATTAAGTGCTACTGTAATTGTAAAAAAATTATTTCCATATTGTTTTGATACAGCATAATATGTAGTTGGTAATTCAATAGCATCCAGTTGCATTTGTACCACATTATCAATATTTAAAGGTAAATTTATATTAAAATTACTTGATGCACTTGAATAATAATTATCTCTAAATCTGGAGTCAATATTTAAAATTTTTCTCATAAATCTTTTCTTTAATGGATTGATTGTACCAGGGATAAATTCAACTGGATGAGAAGGTGCATATAACTCATTTGGTCTTACTTGTACCATATGTTCATTATTTCCCTCTAGAGGTGTCTTTGTAAGCTCATTAGTACCACCAAGAGCTCGAAGTATACGTTTTGCTTCTTCCTGAATATCCGCTACAAAAGGTTCTGTTTTTTTATGAATATCGTCTATAATAGGATTAATAAAATTATTTAAAATGATATTTTTGGCTTTTTTCAGGAAATCAATAGTTTTAGATTTAGTCTCGCTATTTATTTGTCTATTATTCATAATAGTTTCTATCAATTTTGCTTCTTTCATTTCAAGATATTTTTTGTCAAAATTCGACGGTAATTCAAACATCTCAATTAATTCATTTTTTGTATAATTATCAATATTTAAATCAAATCCCATATATATTAATACATTAATTTTTATTTAAGATATTTATTAAATAATTAATTATTTAATAAATATATAATGTCATATGCAAAACCTTTATATTATGATAAAAATTTATTGAGTGGTGGAACTGGACCAACCGGTCCAGCTGGTTCAACTGGTCCAAAAGGTCTAGATGGTACAGGAGCAAATACTGGCGCAACAGGTCCAACTGGTAATACAGGTCCAAGTGGTGCAAGAAGTACAGTAACAGGTCCAACTGGTAATACAGGACCAATTGGAGCAGCAAGTACAGTAACAGGTCCAACGGGTAATACAGGACCACAAGGTATAACAGGTCCAACTGGTGTAACTGGTTCACAAGGACCAACTGGTTCAATAGGTCCAACTGGTATAACAGGTCCAACTGGTATAACAGGTCCAACTGGTGTAACTGGTCCAACTGGTGTAACTGGTCCAACTGGTGTAACTGGTCCAACTGGTGTAACTGGTCCAACTGGTGTAACTGGTCCAACTGGTGTAACTGGTTCACAAGGTCCAACAGGTGTAACAGGTTCAACAGGTGTAACTGGTTCACAAGGACCACAAGGTGTAACAGGTTCAATAGGTCCAACAGGTGTAACAGGACCACAAGGTGTAACAGGTTCAATAGGTCCAACAGGTGTAACAGGACCAACTGGTGCCGATAGTACTGTAACTGGTCCTACAGGTTCACAAGGTATAACAGGTCCTACAGGTCCACAAGGTGTAACAGGTCCTACAGGTCCACAAGGTGTAACAGGTTCATCTGGATTTACAGGACCAACTGGTTCAATAGGTAGTACAGGTCCAACTGGTATAACAGGATCAACAGGTCCAACTGGTTCCGCTAGCACTGTAACAGGTCCAACTGGTTCCGCTAGCACTGTAACAGGTCCAACTGGTTCCGCTAGCACTGTAACAGGTCCAACTGGTCTAACAGGTCCGACTGGTTCACAAGGTGTAACAGGACCAACTGGTTTAACAGGTTTAACAGGTCCAACAGGTGTAACAGGTACACAAGGTCCAACAGGTGTAACAGGTACACAAGGTCCAACAGGTGTAACAGGTACACAAGGTCCAACAGGTGTAACAGGTTCACAAGGTTCAACAGGTCCAATAGGTAGTACTGGTCCAACTGGTTCAATAGGTGTAACAGGACCACAAGGTGTAACAGGATCAACTGGTCGTACAGGTGCAACTGGTTCAATAGGTAGTACAGGTCCTACAGGTCCTGTTATATCAGGAAGTATTTGGGGTCAAGCATTAAATTGGAACGATATAACAAATTCATGGCAGATTACAGGAAATTCAGCTTTAGCATTCGGTAATTATGCTGGGCAAACAGGTCAATCAGGGAATGCTATAGCAATTGGAATTGAAGCTGGAAGAAATACTCAAGGAGGTAATGCAATATCGATTGGTCTACAAGCAGGTCAAATACAACAAAGTATAAATGCTATTGCAATAGGTTCGTTAGCAGGACAAAATACTCAAGGAGCAAATTGTATAGCTATGGGACGTTTTGCAGCACAATACAATCAGGGAACAAATTCAATTGCTATTGGACCACAAGCTGGACAAACTGGTCAAGGACAAAATTGTGTTGCTATTGGTGTAAATTCAGGACGAACTAATCAAGGTAATAATGCAATTGCCATTGGATCCAATGCTGGTGTATCAAGTCAAAACCCTAATTCAATTGTATTAAATGCGTCTGGTACAACTGTCAATGCTGCTACAAGTGGATTTTTTGTTAGTCCAATTAGAAATATTTCGCAAACACAAATATTAGGGTATGATACAGCAACTAATGAAATTACTTATTTTAATTCAGTTACAGGTCCAACAGGTGCAATTGGATTAACCGGTCCAACAGGTGCAACAGGTAATACAGGTCCAACAGGTCCTACTGGGGCAGGAAGTACAGTGACAGGTCCAACAGGTCCAACAGGTAGTATAGGTTCAACTGGATTTACAGGTCCAACAGGAGCAAATCTTCTAGCTTCCAATAATGCTTGGAGTGGAACAAATACATTTACTACAAGTGTACCTACATGTAGTATAACTGCTACAACAAGTAATCAATTATTGAATTATAATAATTTTGAGCTAACTAGTTTTACACCTACCATTGCTTCAAGTGGAGGAGGGACACCAACATATTTACAACAAGTAGGACGATACTCAGTTGTAAATAAAGTATGTTTTTTCCAAGCATATATTACTTTATCAGGAAAAGGAACTTTAGGTGCAGGTAGTTTACGAATTTCTGTACCTGTAACTTGTAATGCGAATGTATATGGTGCAATATCTCTTGGACAAATAGATGATCTTGTAACAACAACATCTATACAAGATTTAAGAATACAAGTAGTATTTAATAGATCATACGCTGAAATTATGTATAGACCATCAAACACATCAGCAGTCAATAGTTTTTTAACTGTATCATTAATAAACTCTACTTTTGGAATCGTTTATGGAGGTTCTTACTTTGTAAATTAAGTATAATACAATTGATATGCTTTTTGTCCTTGTTAACTGATTTACAAACAACGTTTCCCTTATATTTAATGGAACTTTGTCTCATTTTTTACAGGTTATAAATTCTTAAAGGGTGTAAAAATATATAAATTATTTCTACATTTATATAAAATAAAATGAATGGATTAATTTTAACAACTCAAAATAACAGTTCTTGTTTATATGTTAATGGACTACCATTATGTCCCAATAATTATGGTAATACTGGACCTACTGGGATGACGGGTCCTACTGGACCTACAAATATTGTGAGTACAGTAACTGGTCCTACTGGTGTAACTGGTGCTACTGGAGAAACAGGTCCTACTGGTGTAACTGGTGCTACTGGAGAAACAGGTCCTACTGGTGTAACTGGTGCTACTGGAGAAACAGGTCCTACTGGTGTAACTGGTCCTACTGGTGTAACTGGTCCTCAAGGTGTAACCGGTCCTACTGGTGAAACTGGTCCTACAGGTACAACAGGTCCTACTGGTGTAACTGGTCATCAAGGTGTAACCGGTCCTACTGGTCCTCAAGGTCTAACCGGTCCTACTGGTGAAACTGGTCCCACAGGTTTACAAGGTACAACAGGTCCTACTGGAGAAACAGGTCCTACAGGTACAACAGGTCCTACTGGAGAAACAGGTCCTCAAGGTGTAACCGGTCCTACAGGTCCTCAACAGCCAAATTTTTATACAAATTATACAATTACAACAATAACATCAATAATAGGAGGAACTGGTTTTAATATTCCAGCATCAACAAGTGATCCTAATTATTATAATGTTTATCAAGTAGATACAACAAATGGTCCTCTTACAATTAATTTACCGTTGATATCAAATTTAGATAGTAGTCAAAAAAGAATACATTACATAGTAGATACTGTAGGACAAATTTCAAATAATAATCTTATTATTGCTGCTACGGGAGGAAATACTATATGTGGTCAAACATCAACAACACTCGTTATTAATTATTTTTCAGTTCAAATTATGTCAAATACAACCGATAAATGGTTAATTGTTTAATAAAACAATCTTAACTTAAATATTATATTTACTAATTATATAAAAATGACATTTATACCTTCCGTTTTATCTCAAATGGAATCTAATAATTCTATAAATAATTCTGCTGGTACATTATTTGAGGGTACATATATTAGTACAACTGGATACAATAGTTTACAAGTATCTATATATAATACGAATGTTTCAGGAACATTAGAAATATATTTTTCACCCGATGGGTCATTAAATAATATATCTAAAACATTAACAGATACTTATTCACCAACAACAAATTTAAATGAAAATTTTACTAAAAGATATGATATATTCGATAAGTATTATAAAATTAAATATACCTCTAGTCAAACTGGTTATTCCGTCAATTCCCGCTTATGTACTGATTCACTAAATAGTGAAAATAATTCTATAAGTGCATTTGATAATAATACAGAATATACCCGTGATGCATTTGGAAAATTAAGAGTCACTAATCCAACAACCATATTGGACCTTCGTTTGCCTTATATACTTCCTGATTCATCAGGTACAAATGCATATTTATCAAATAATATTCAGTTAACTTTTGCTCTATCTGGAACAGGTAATTATACTACAACTAAAAATTCTAATTTAATAATAAGTAGTGGTTTAGGTATAGGTTATTGTATAAGTCAAAGTAGAAATTACTGTAATTATTTACCTGGAAAATCGATGTTTATAAAAACAAGTTGTATAATGGATGCTGGATTGACTATTGATGGTAGTAATAATACTAATGGTGTAATATCACGAGTTGGATATTTTGATGATTATAATGGCTTATATTTTCAATATGTGGCAGATGGTACGGGTACAGGAACTGTATCCATAAATTTAAAAAATAATGGTATTTTAAGTGTTAGTCAAAACCAAACTAATTGGAATATTGATAAAATGAATGGAACAGGTACATCAGGTATATATTTAGATTTTACAAAAGCACAATTATTTGTAATAGATTTTGAATGGTTAGGTGTCGGTAGAATTAGATTTGGATTTTATGTATATGGAAAAATAATGTATTGTCATGAAGTTTTAAATGTAAATAGTTTGAGTTTTGAACCATATATGTCGTCTTCTAACTTACCAATTAGATACATGATCCAATCAGATGTAGGTCAAAGAGGTTCAATGGTACAAATATGTTCAACCGTTATATCAGAAGGCGGGTATAATCCGATCGGACGACCCTTTTCTATTTCTAATACTACAGGTGTTGCAATAAATAATACAGGAGCAGGTGAAGTATTAATATTAATGATAAGAGGTGGGAGTAGTGCTGGAAATTATTATCATCAAAATATTGTTCCTTATGCTATTAATTTAGTAGACACAGCCAATAATAATTTATTATGTTATAGAATAAGAGTTTATAAAGATGGAGCTCAACCTACTACACCTTCACCCACTTGGAGTGATGTAAACACAGATAATAGTATAGTACAATATTCTACAACTTCCACTGGATTTACAACAACTAATTCGATAATTGTAAATCAAGGTTTTTTTTCAGGTAAAGGATCAATTGTATTAGGAACTTTGTCAAATGTATTTGACAGTCAAAGTTTACAAATAAGTTCTAATTATTCAAATGTATCAGATATATTAGTTATAACTGCACAAATGTTTAGTGGCACTAATTCAAATGTATATGCTGATATTAATTGGAATGAATTTTATTAAATTTAAAAAAAATTGATACTAAAACTGGATTAAAACAAGGTATTAAATAACATAAGATAATGGAGCTTTCGAGAGAACAGCAAATAGCATTTGATAAATATCTTCAAGGTCATAACATATTTATTACAGGTCCTGGTGGCACAGGAAAATCGGAATTGATAAGGTACATTTATAAGCATGCAAAGTGTCGATTTAAAAATATTCATGTAACAGCATTGACTGGATGCGCATCTATTCTTTTAAATTGTAAAGCGAAAACAATACATTCTTGGGCAGGAATTGGACTAGGGAATGGAACAACAGAACAATTAGTTACAAAGATTAAAAAGAATAAATTATTAAAAAAAGTGTGGAATGAAACAGATATTTTGATTATTGATGAGGTAAGTATGCTTTCATTAAAGCTATTCAATATGTTGAATACTATAGGAAAGGCTATAAGGAAAAATCAAAAACCTTTTGGAGGTATTCAGCTTATATTTTCAGGTGATTTTTATCAATTGCCACCGGTTGGACATATTGATGATTTAGATACACAACGTTTCTGTTTCGAGAGCGATGATTGGAATTCAGTCTTTCATCGTAACTGCCAAATAGAGTTGAAAAAAATTTTCCGACAAACTGATGACATTTATTCGTCAATTTTGAACCAAATTAGGGAGGGAAGAATTAAGAAAAGATCTAATGAATTACTTCTACAATATGTAGGACGAAAAAAGGACCCAAATTTGGTGACAGAACCAACAAAATTATTCCCTACAAAGAACAAGGTAGAACAAATAAACATTTCAAAAATGTCGACACTAGATGGCGAAGAAAGAGAGTATAAAATGCAGTATAAAACTAATTTGAAAATAACAAAAGGGGATGAGGAAGTAATAATAGATAACGATGAAACAGAAAACAATGAAATAGAAAACAATGAAATAGAAAACAATGAAAATCAAGTTGAATTAGATTTATTAGCAGCAAATTTAATGTGTGAGAAGGAAATGAAAATAAAGGTAGGAGCACAAGTAATGTGTATTATAAATATTAAATCAAAATTAACTAATGATATTTTGATTTGTAATGGAAGCCAAGGTATTGTTACTGAATTTTGTGAAAAAACTGGTTACCCAAAAGTAAAATATAATAATGGTTTTCATACTGTAATGAAACGTCATACTTGGATTAGTGATAAAATTCCTGGGATTGGAGTTTCACAGGTTCCATTAATATTATCGTGGGCATTAACAATTCATAAATCTCAAGGAGCTACGTTAGATGCTGCAGAAATTGATGTGGGAAGTGGTATATTTGAATGCGGGCAAACTTATGTAGCCTTGTCAAGAGTTAAGAGTTTAAATGGTTTATATTTGACGTCTTTTGATGCAAGTCGTATTCGTATAAATAAAAAAGTAAAAGAATTTTATGAAACATTGCGATTATATCATGAGTCAAAAGAGCAACGACAAGAGGTATATGTCCCACTTGTTATAGCAGAAGAAATACCAGTTGCAATTCCAGAGGGAACAAATAGATTTATTAATTATCAGTATGTAGAGGCTCCTCTAGTAGAAGAAAAATATGACGAAACTCCGAGTAATGTAAAAGTGATTAAAATTACTTAATATTTTATAATATTAACTATTTATTAATTTTATAAAAAATTGAAATCAAAAAAGCTTTCAAAAATAAAATCAATTGACTGTATTATACATAACATAATAAAATGGAAATTATTAAAAAAAATGTTATTAACTCAGATTATCATAAATCATTCATTCCTGACATTAATTTGTGCGATAATATTTCTGATAATTGTAGTGATTATAGACGAGATGATAATATTTGCAATTCATTTCAGAATACCTCAAGAATTGATGAGGGTATTCATGATATTAACGACAAAACTAATGATATTAATGTCCCTATAGGGATTTATAGATATAAATTCACAAACGAATTCACGAATGAATTATATAAATTTTCAAAAGTTCATCAATATGACCATCGTAAAGATTTTAAAGAAGCTTGGGAAATATGGACCGATGAAAATTCAGATTTAATTTCTAGCGAAACAAAACGCCTCACTAATTTAGGTTATGACGGAGATATTTTAGATAAAATGTTTAAAAGTGCAAGATATTATTTTAGAAAAAAAAGCACTGAAAAAAAGGCACCGGTGAAGCGCCGCATTTATGTGGGTTCTCAGAAGGAATTATTGGAAACCATGGATGCTCATATAAAGTCAAGTATTTTAGCAGGTGAATTTAAGCCTTCCGATGGTTTTGATGAATTTTGCAAGCAAAATGTTGAAATTCTTAAAGATCAAGTAAACCAATTCATTCGTGCTGGAATTTCAGATTCAAATGAAATCAAGTCAAAAATCAAGAAAACATATAAAAATAGATATTTCTTAATTATTAGTAAGTAATTTACAACATGATAAATCCTTTATAAATTTTATTTTTTTATATAATTTTTAACCATATTAATATTTTATTGCATTCAAACTTTATTGCATTCAAACTTTATTGCATTCAAACTTTATTGCATTCAAACTTTATTGCATTCAAACTTTATTGCATTTAAATAAGATTTTTTACAGAAACAAACAATACAATCTCTATTAAATTTTCGTCCAAACAAACAATCACTATTTATTAGATGAATTATTTCTTCTTCTGATATAGATGTATAATTTTTTAAACCTCTATTTGACGGAAACGCATAATCCATACCTGCCCAATTTGTAAATGTAGTAGCATTATTTGCTAAATTCGGTGTTGTAATTATCTCTTCTTGTAAATTATTTATAAATATAGTTGTTATATAACAAATCTCATCAGGTGCATATATATTTTTATATAATTTTATATATTTATAATTTCCATAAGATAATATAATTTTGCTATGTTTTCTATTTAATATACACCATTGCGATGATTTTTGTATATTTTTTCTCTCTATATAATTTAATAAATTATCACATCTTGGAAAACATTGCTCTTGAGGCATTATATTAAAATACGACTTATCTATAGATAATTTATTATAAATAAATTCAAAATTTTTAAATGGAACACAAGAGTTAGATAAAAAAATAAAATGTTCATTATTTTCATCTTTTAAAGCTTCATCTAATAATATATTTTGAGCACATACTAATGATATATCAGCATATTTTGTCTCAATACAATTTTTTAGTTTATATTGTTCAAAATATTTTAATGGGACATTATTTTTAAAGTGTATATAAATAGTATATTTATTTTTGTCTACATTTAAAAAAAATATATTCCATAATTCTTCTAAATTCAAAGTGTCATAAATTAAAAATAAAAATGCAATTTTTTTCATATATTTATTATGTAAAAATTAAAAAATATTTTAAACTAATGAATATTTACAAACAACATTTATAATATATGTAAATTTGTAAAATCTGTCTTTGAAATTTAAAAATTTATAAAAAATTGAACTCTTTAAATTGAAATTAATTATATTATAATAAATAAATTAAAGACACTCTAAGGTTTTAATTATGGGGTGTGATTATTATATCCAAAAAGAACTTGTCTTTGAATATCAAGCGAAAAATTGTAAAATTCATACTATATACACCGGTAGAACAATTCAGAAAGGATTTATATTTAGTTATCCTGATGAAGATTCAGATGATGACACAATTACTGCAAATAAAAAATATCAAATCGAGCTAGAGAGAAAAATTAAAGAAAATACATATGATAAAATATTGTTTAAAAATGGGAAATGGATTGATGAATCATATAAAAAAAAGTATGAACATTTATTAAATGAAACATGTAAAGATATTCTACAAGTTATAAAAGTTTACAAAAAAATGACAGCTTGGGAAAGAATGTAATGAATTCGTTGTAAAAAGTAATAAAAATTATACAATAATCAATAAATGGAAACAAATATAGATATATCAACTATTGGCAACTATTTCTCTCGAGATAAAGAAAAGGAAAGTAGTTTATCAGGAGTTCTTCGGACAAAAATTGTTAATTATTCTCATTTTTCAATTAATGAAGCCAACATATCATATAAAATATCACAAATACCTTATTATTCTATTTTTTTTTCAATATTAAATGATTATGACGAGTTAAATTTATCTCAATTAAATGAAAATATTCTTGAAAAACTTAAAAATGCAGATCATATAAGATACTATTTATTTAAATATTCTGACCGAAATTCGATTGATTTTATTGATTTTCTATATAACTCTAAATCTATTAAAAAACTTATTTTTGATATTGTTACTATATTTCCACATTTATTGCATGCACTTCATTTATTAAATGAAAATAATATATGTTTTTTTGATATTTCACCCAAAAATATAATCTTTCTTGAAAATTATAGAGAGAAGCCAGTATTAAGTAATTTTAAATTCAGTTTACAACTAAATAGAGTTGATTATACTTATATTTCTCATATTTTAAATAAATTAGAAGATTTTACTTATCAACCATTTGAAATACATATACTTTTTTATTTTGTTAACCACCATATGCTAACAATTTCGTATGACTTTATTCAAGAATTTTGTGAAAATTTCGTCGAAAATTTGAATATTTTAAGCTTATTTTCTGAAAATTATAAAAATTTATATAAGGGTGAATGTATTGAAACTATGAAAAAGTATATAAATTTAGACGTAAAACAAATTATTGAAGATATATTCGAGAGAAAGAATAAATGGGATATATACGGCATTAGCATTATATTTATACATCTTTTTGCATGTATATCTCGTGTTTTCTCTCTAAAAGGGACTTTTATAAGTAAAATTACTTTAGAACTAAGTAAAAATCTGCATCCAGATTCAGATAAAAGGATGACTTTAGAAGACACATTGACCATTTTTAATAAGTTATTAAATGAACAAGATGATTGGCAATTTGTAAATAAACTGGATAATTCTAAATTGGAGCAATTATTTGATGAATTTGGAAAATAATATTGATTTTTGTAAATAAATATTATTTTATATTGAATTAACGTCTACGATGTCTGCGTGTTTTTTTACCTCCAGCCATAGATATTTTTCTAGCTTTACCTCTGCTTTTCTTAGCTGTTTTACCCTTTTTTACTGAAGAACCCATTTCACCTTTACGCTTACTGGCATCAACTAGGGCTTGTTTGAATTCGTATTTAGGATCCTTAGCTTTACCTTCTTCGTAAATTTTCTTTACAAACATATTCCAAGCGCTTGGCATTTATAAATTATAAGGATATTTTATTTCTAAATATCATATCCAGATTCTAATTCTAGAGAAAAACTATAGTCCATATTATTTAAATTAATTTTGTCCCCGTATTGATTTAATAATTCTATTTTTAAACGCTGAATTCTAACAGGACCAAAATATTCTCTTTTTCTCTCAATGTAGTCACTTCCATTAGTAAAATTAACATAAAAAGCATTTGATACAATTGGTATCATTCCTAAAATATTATCTCCGATAATACTCTTAGAATACATTCCAAATACATTTTGACTTTGTGAATTATTATAATCATTTAAAATAAAATAAATATAATTAGGATAAGCTCCATTATATACACCTTCAGTAGTATAAGAATTTAGATTAGAATATGCATCACTTCTATATCCAATTATCCATCCTAATTTTTTATAAATTTCTTCTAATTCAATACAATTTTGCAAACGTTGACCATCTGTAGGTTCATATGTTTTACATTTATTATTTACGCTTTTCACAGGATCATTAAAAACCATTGTAAATGTCGAAGCAGCATTTGATATGGTGATTTTTCCCGAGTTGATATCGTAAGTAACTATAAATCTGTCTGGTGAAATTCCTAATTGACTATTTATTTCTGTCTGTAAAATAGTTGCAAACACACTTATTTCAAGATAATTTCCATCTGGAAAGGTAATAATTCCATTAATTCCAGTTGTATCTTCGTTAATATATAAAGTATTATTACCATTAGATTTTGATATACAATAAATAACATTCGGTAATTGGAGTGATGATAATCGCAATGATAATACATTTTTAAAATAATAAGGCAATACAATAGTAAAATCAGTAGAGGTTGTATTAAAATAATCTTCGCGAAATAAAGTATTCAAAACTATGGTTTGCAAAATAGTCTTACGTTTAATGTTGTTAAGATTACTTCTGGAAATATTTGTTGGATAAGTTTCAATTGGTTCCAGACGTTTTTCTTTATTAATGACATCATTTAAAGTAATAGTTTCTGGGTTCATAACAAATGTGTGACCAGCATAAGTAGTAGATGTTTTATTTATGGTATTTTCTTCATGATTAGTAACCAATAATTTATCATAGTCTTCAATAAATCCATCATCTGCTTCAGAAATTTTCTTTATATTTTTTACAAGTTTTAGTTTTGCTTCCTCTAAAAATTTTCCTAAACGACTTTTATATCCCTTATCATAATGTCTGCTTTCAGTAATAATAGTATTCATCCTTGAACATTGTTCATTTATATCATTAAATGTATGATTTTCTTCGAGAGAAAGAAATTTATGTAATTCTCCTATGCTATAATTATTGATATTAAAATCAAATTCATAATTCATTATAATAGATATTTATAAAATTAAATTAAAAAAAGCGAACAACGGTTTTCTTTAAATTATATTTTAAAATAAAATTGAAAATAATTTAAAGAAAATAAAACATGGTATATACATATAAAGACATTTGCATAAACTTGTAAAAATGGTGAAAAACAATACTGGAGGTAATAAAGCTAAGGGGTTTGCCCGTAAAAATATGGTTAAAAGGGACGTGGCGTTACGAATTGCTCGAGAAGAAGGTGAAATTTATGCTCAAGCTGTCAAGATTATGGGTGGCAGAATTGCTAGTGCAATTGATGTTGAAGGCAATCCATTAAGAGCACATATTCGAGGTAAGTTTAGTGGGAGAGGTAAGCGTGATAATTTTATTGGCCCTGGAACTTGGCTGCTAGTTGGTCTTCATGATTGGCAGACTGCTAATATTAAATCAGGTGGGGTAAAGGATTGTGATATTCTTGAAGTGTATAATGAAACTGATAAAGAAAGACTAAAAAATTCGGTTACATCGGTTAAATGGGATAAATTTATTGCAAATGAAGCAAAAACATTATGTGTAAAGAATGAAGATGATATTCTTGAATTTACAGATGAAGTTACTCAAGAATATGAAGAATTGATTGCTTCTCATGCGACTACAAATAATGCTATTATCACGGATAATGGTGAGGAAATTGATGTAGATGATATCTAAATGATATTTAAATAGTGATTAATTATTTTATATATAAATTTTAACCGTATAAATTTTAACCTATAAATATCCATGAATTATAATGTATATCTAAATATTCTTTACTTTTTTCGTAATTATAATTAAAATCTTTATAAACTTGTTTTACGTGAATAAATCTACCAATATAACCGAAAAACATAAAAATAATTAAAGATAATATTAAACGAATATTGATACTATTATTTAAAATTTTACCGAAGAAAATAAAACTAACCATATTGCAAAATACTGTATAAATAATAGTGTGAACTATTATAGAGATAATTATTAAAGACATAATTTTTGTACTAAAAAAAGCATTCCATGTTAATCTAGGATTTGTAGTATCTAAATACAATTTTGTTAACATATTATATAAATACTATATAATATATAAAATAAATATTATATTTAATATAAATATAATATAAATGTTTTTTGATAAATATTTATCTTATAACAATAAGGTATTAATCGCAGTAATTTCTGCTGGTATTTGGATATACTTCAGAACAACTGAGTGTTATGCTATGCTACCAAGACAATCTTTATTTCCTGCAATTTTTGTTATGCTATGGGTATATGCTTATTCATATGAACCATTATTTTGTCCTATAGGGTTAAGTATTTTATTTCTATATTCAAAAATAAATAATGTTAAAAATTTTAAAATTTCATGATATTAGTATTATGGTAATAAAAAAATTTTGTAAAAATATATAAATTAATTTTTATATTTTTTATCTTTTTTATGCATAATATAACTACTGGTGGCTAACATTAACATAATTAAATAAAAACCATCATCATCATCGTTTGGAGGAGGAAAATTAGAAGCAGTCCCAAAATTTCTCTTTATAATAAGATTATTTCTATTTTTATTTTTAAATATATTTTCATTATACATTTTTTTACTCTTTACAAATTTCTCTCTATTAAGCTTAGAACTTTGTAAAATATTTCTGATAAAATACTGAATTCTATTTATTGACATTGTAATGGATGCTAAATGTGTATTTATATAAAATGCATTCAATTTTAATTATAATGATTGACAAATGCTACCTCCTGTATTTAATATATAACAAAATTTATGGTGGGTTTAACTAATATCTAAAGGGTTTATACAAATTGCTGTTAGGAGGTAATTATTAATAATTAATTACCTTTAAATTGGTTTATTAATTAATTTATTAATTACTTAATTTATAATATAATATAAATTAAAAATATTTAAATAT
>Ga0194117_10003458_pt1 | contig 15865 bp, 16 predicted proteins | sample TA2MahsurfametaG_FD_160579 | JGI IMG/M metagenome (GOLD analysis project Ga0194117, IMG submission 160579) | Freshwater microbial communities from Lake Tanganyika, Tanzania - TA2015009 Mahale N1 surface | ecosystem: Environmental > Aquatic > Freshwater > Lake | place: Tanzania: Lake Tanganyika...
TCGTTTGCGTGCAATTGCCGTTTTCAACTAAAATAAGTTTTTAACTTTTTCCCAAAAAACATTTTCAGCGACTCTTGAACTATCTTTTTTTCGATAGATTAAAGAATCCCAACAAACAAAGAGAGGGTGAAAATCGTCTCGTTTTTTTTTCAAGATTGGTCAAGAAAATCTCTTTTGGTTTTGTAACAACGAAAAAACGCTAGAGAGAAATACTGAAAAACTCTTAGAATGTTGTTATTCAAGGAGTTTAAGGTATGCGAAGCGTTTTGTCCTGCTTGGGTTTACTCACCGTCTCTACCCTGCTAATCGCTGAGGACGCGAATCCAAAAAAAGTGACCGTAAAAGATGCGTCCGTTTCCTCTACAGTACAAAAACCTTCTCAAACGAAATCGGTGAAGCCAGCTGAACAAATTGAGAAAGTTTCCCATTTCAAACCATTCACAGGAAAAGTTGTAGGCAATAACGTTCGCCTACGCCTCTCTTCAGAGTTAGATAGCCCCATCATCAAAGAACTTGTAAAAGGGGATCTTCTTGTTGTGACGGCAGAGAAGAACGATTTTTATGCAGTCGAACCTCTGCAAGAGATGCATGCTTATATCTTTAGAAGTCTTGTGCTTGACGGAGTGATTGAAGGGAATCGTGTTAACGTAAGATTAATGCCAGATCTGGACTCCCCTATCGTCGGTCATTTGAGTGCAGGTGATAAAGTTGAGGGAAAGATCTGTGAAAAACAGCCAAAATGGCTTGAGATTTCCGTACCGAACAAAACGCGCTTTTATGTAGCTAAAGAATATGTCGATTATGCAGGGGGGCCTGAACTCAAAGCTGTGCGAGACAGAAAAAAAATCGAGCTCACCAAACATTTGGAAAAAACCGAGGCTTTCACGCTAGCTGAGATGGTGAAACCGTTTCATGAGATCGACTTTGATAAGATCGCCCAAAACTACCACATAGTTTCACATGAATTTAAAGAATTTCCTGAAGCCGTGGATAAAGCGAAATCAAAACTTGTAGAGATGCAAGACCTTTATCTGCAAAAAAAGCTCGCCTACCTAGAGACAAAGGCTAACCAAATCTCAAAGGAAATTGCAAGAAAGGAACAAAAAGGGGCGGAGGAAATCTCCATAAGCAAGCAGCGTCCAAGAGGCGAAACTACAATTGCGACAACTGCAGCTGAAGTAACCCATAATCAGAAAAAAGAGGCCACTGCAGCACTTCCACCAATAGCTAATCTGAGCTGGGAACCTATAGAGGAGAATCTTTTTCTTTCCTGGGCCATGAGTCATAGAAATAAAACGATTGAGGATTTTTACCATGATCAAAAAAACCGCTCTTTTAAGGTATCGGGTGTTTTAGAATCCTACGTAGATCCGGTCCGTAACAAACCGGGTGATTTCATCATTCGTGATCGCGATTGCCCAGTGGGATATGCCTACTCGACTCTTGTTGATTTAAAGCCTTTTGTTGGAAAGCCTGTGACATTTCATGTCACTGCAAGGTCGAATAACCATTTTGCATTTCCCGCTTATTTTGTCCTTAGTGTAGAATAGAAAACCTCTATTAACACCTAAAGAATGAATTTCGAAGGTCGGTTCCTAGAACCGGCCTTTTTTTATATACCGCATGTCACTAGATAGAATCAGAGAAGAACTGTATACCGTTGATCGACAAATCCTCACTCTAGAACTGAAACGAAAAGAGCTTCTAGAGAAAATCCACATCCTAAAAAAGGGGGTATCTCCCCTGTACGCTCCTGAAGTTGAAAAAATTAAACGGGATGGACTATTGAAAGATCTTAAAAAAAGGATCGAAGAGGGTTTTGTGAATGCCTGCAAAATCCAAATTGAGAAAGCATCGCCCAATCCCCTTTTCGCCATAGACGATAAAGAGAAAAACTTAAGTTGGCTCAAGATTTATGCCTCCGGGACTACCGAAGGCTGCAAATTTCTTTTTTCTTTAAGACCGACAGGATATCGGACCAAACGGAACATCCTTATTCGGCAAAGAAAGGGGGTACTAAGACAGGGGGTCCACATACTTGCCGTAGCGAGCTCAAAAACGACTTTTTTTAGGAAAAAAATCTTCCTTTACGGCAAGGACTATGCGGACCTAAAAGAGGTGCAGTTTTTTTTAGAAACGCTTGGAGCTACTGTACAAGTCACCTTAATCTAAATTTAAAGAAGTTTTTTCATAAAATTTGAATCGGTACAATCCCCAACTGAAATACCATTTTTCCCATTTTTGTAGATTTCAAGAGCCTCGGCAAAGGAATATCGTTTGGTTATAAAATCGAATTGAAACGCTTTCACCCCCCGTTGCACCAGGTGATTTAAATAGGGAACAAGCGAGAAGGGCTTTTTGGATAAAACAACCGATTTACACAGCTCATGATGCACCCCTCTCCTTATCCTCACCCTCAATTTCTAGTGTCCTGTACCCACACACCTTTGAAGTGGGGCAACCACCATGTAGAGCGGTCAATGAGCAGCTTTCGGCGATGAAAAGGGGGATGTCCTTATAGAGGATCATCTTCATGAAAGGTTGGACCCCTTGATTGAGGAGTTCAAAAATATTCTCCTTATCATCTTCTATCGAAAACGTAGCCCCTGAAAAACCCATTTCTTTTAGTTGCGTGATGGCTTGTGTATTCAATGCATAGAGGGCAAAATCGGCCGAAATATCGAGAGGAATACCACAGGCCTCCTTGTTCAAGAAACTCAAAGCACCTATGTTTGGACATTCAAAATGACGCACACCAAGGTCTAAAGCATAGCATATCATAGAACGGATATAGGGCTCATCCCAAGAACGTAAGATCAGTGGCAAAGCTACACGTAATAGAATATTTTTGCTTCTAGCATGCTCTACGAGGCGTTCTAAAAGAGCAGGTCCACTTTTCTCCAAAAACGCTTTTTTTGGTTCAAATATCAGCTCATCAGGCAGCATTTCCCCCTCTAAATCCAAAAATGGGGACAGCTCTTCCCTATCAAACTTTACAATCCATCTTGGTTGAGGATGGTTTAGCTCCCCGACAGGGCCGGCGCTATCTTTAGGAACATCTTTGAACTGCAGAGGTTGATATAAAGACTCGATTCCCCTCACCGCCTCGACCAATTCCCGTTTCCATTCTTTCAGTACACTTTTAGCAACAAACGTAAATGGCGGAATCTGGAGCGCCTTGATCTCTAAAGAGGTTTTGATCTCCCCTAAAAGTTGGAACACATCGATAAAAGATAGTCTAAGCCCCTCTTCAGAAGGACTTGGCGTAAGGGTGCATTCTTTTACAAGCTGAAACAACTCCTTAGCCCCTTTACTCACCTTGAAGAGAAACGTTCCGGTCTTTTCGTCCCAATTCACCTCAAGGTTCAACGTTTCTCTAGATACTACTTTTTTTAAAGGTTCTCCTAACAATTGATCTACTGCTCTCTTAAGGGCGTTCGATCGGGTCTTGAAAATTTTATCCCCGACGGATGGAATATAGGAGCCTTTAGGGAGCATCAGCCCTAGCTCCCGCTTTCCTGGGTGGGAAAAAAGGCGTTTGTCACCTACGAAAATTTCCTCCACAGAAAACGATATCTCTTTGTTTTCATACCGATTCATCAATCCCATCGTATTGGATATAACCTTTTCGCCATGCTGAGGGCGCGCATGATACAGGGGATTTTTCGATTCAATCCTCACCCCGTCATGGGCTTCTAAAGAAAGAAGCGAATCGAAATAGATCTTTCTTTTTTCTACCCTTTTAACCTCCCCTAACTCCATTCCCTGGTGGGTAGGGCTGTTAAGATCAATCACATTCTCTTCATATCGGTTTTTAAAAAAAAGTGTCGTAGGGTTCCTTTGGTAGCTAAAAAACCTCCCCTCATCTAGAATATCAAATAGATCAGAAGCCCCCTTGAACCGTTTCCCTGCAGTTTCTTTTTTACCTTGAAGCCGATCCAGCGCCTCTCTATAACGTTTGACAGTTGTGGCTACATACTGGGCGTCTTTTTTCCTCCCTTCTATTTTGAGGCTGTCAACACCGGCTTTCACAAATTCTTCGAGCATCTCAACCGTATCTAGATCCTTCATGCTAAACAGAAACCCATGACCGGGCTCGGACAGTATCTTATAGGGTTTACGGCATGTATAGGCGCACTCTCCCCTATTACCGCTCCTACCACCCTCAGCGCCAGAAAAAAAACAGAGTCCACTATAGCTGTAACATAAACTCCCGTGGCAAAAGGTCTCCAGCTCAATCACATCGGAACTATAAACAGAGCGAATTTTTCTTATCTCTTGCAAAGTCATCTCGCGAGCCAAAACAACACGTTTGAAACCTAGCCGTATAGCCTCCTCAACACCGTGGTGATTATGAATTGCCAGTTGAGTACTCGCATGCATTCTTAAATTGGGAAAATTTTTTTGAATGAGCCGGGCCACACCTAAGTCCTGAACAATCACTGCCCCAATTCCGATTTTTTCAAGCCTGTCTAAAAACGGAACTAAAGAATCGAGCTCTTTTTGCTGGATAACAATATTGACGGTTACTAGGATTTTACAGCCATATTGCCTTGCCAAAGGGACAAGCTCTTCTAATTCATCGAGTGAAAAATTCTCGGCCCTTTTTCTGGCGTTGAATTGTTTAAGACCCAAAAAAATTTCATCCGCTCCCATAAGCAGGGCTACTTTAAATGCCTCTTTTGAGCCGGCCGGGGCGAGTAATTTAGGATATTTTTGGGGTGATAAAGTCTCAAGCATCGAAAGAACCTCTCCTAGGGGGAGTTAATGTTCTCAAAAAATGGTGCTTTGGTCAATTGTTTTGATTTTAAAAAAAATCCCTAGCGCTATTTGGATTCTTGCACCGGCTCCTTCGCAAGAATCTCCAATTCTTCTAGTGTGCGAATCGAGCTCCCTAAACTAGCAGCGCCCATCTCTTCAAATTTCCTAGCTGTAACCAATACCCTTCTTTCAAGTGAACCAATAAATTTATTGTGGGCCTCTACCGTCTGGTTCAAAGCTTTAGACATGGACTGTATATGCGCAGTAGCATCGACTATCCGTTTGTGCAGCTCTTGTCCTAGAAGACGAACTTGCTCAAGATTTTCCCTTAATCGATCCTCTTTCCAAGACAAAGCAATCGTTTTCAATAAAGCTATCAGCGAGGTTGGTGTCACAATCAAAACGTCCTGGCGCATCCCGTATTCTAAAAGGGTTGGATCGATTTTTAAAGCGTCTGAAAACAGTCCCTCCGTAGGAAGGTACAAAAGAACAAATTCAAACCCCTCTACCAGCTTAGCATACTTTTTCCTTTTCAAATCATCGATATGCTCTTTGATACGGCGGACGTGCACAGTCATTTTTTCAGCATAGATTTCAGGATCTTCGGTTTCCATCGCCTCAAGGTATGCTTCCATCGGTGTCTTAACGTCGATTACCACATGTTTTTTTCGCGGAAGCTTCACAATGATATCCGGACGTAAGGACCCAGTTTCCGTCTCGATCGACTGTTGCTCGGAAAAATCGGTGTGGGGCAACATACCCGAAGCCTCCATCAGCTTTTTAAGCTGCACTTCTCCCCAAAAACCGCGCACGTCCGGTTTTTTAAGCGCTTGCAAGACAGTTTTTGTCTCCTTTAAGAGAATCTGGTCGGAAGTGTGGAGCCTTTTAAGCTCCTCATTCAAACGGGTAGATTCTATAGTTCGATATCTATCCATTAGTCTAATTTGTTCGTCCAACTCTTTGAGCCGATCCTCAAGCGGTTTTACCATTTGTGGGGCCCCGTTTTTTTTATCAAAGATAAGGAAAGATATTATTCCAAGTAAAATAAAAATTAAGCTGAATAAAAAAATCGACAAAAAATCCATAAATTGCAAACATCCAATTTCGTATGCATCTTACCCAAAAATCTTGTTTAGCACACCATATTTTGGTTCCCGAATTTTATGATCAGCCGGTCGATCAGATTTTGAAAATCTTTCAATCTAATTTATCTAGCGTTTGTCCCTTATCGGCAGGTAACCTGATAGCAAGATTAAAAAAAATACTCCATTACCCCCTAACGGCCCGAGAAAAGATGCAAAAGGTTCAAACTATTGTTTTGAGCTACCCGCAATTTTTGAAAAACAGCCTCCTGTCTCTGAGTTCTTCAAAGGACTCCATGAAACTTTTTCATCTTTTGTCCAATTTTGAAAACAGGCATTTGATTAAAACTATTCTTTGGAATACAAGCGTTGAAACGCTTGAGATTTTTTTAACTCTTGATGAAAATGATTTTTTCTATAAGCTTTTACAAAACGAAGATGCGGAATTAATCCGCCTCATTCCGCTATTTCTTTTCACAAAAATTCTAAGCTTTTCCCTTTTAAAAAATCCGACACGCACTATCTCGTGCTTGAATACGAAAAAGATATTGAGCATGGATTTTCTTTTCACCCCGTCCGGCATCAAAAACGGCCTCCTTCTAATTGCAGAATTGTGCAGAACCCAAATCGGAAAAGAAATCGCCGAGGAGATTTTTTTAAGCCATAAAGAGGCTCTGCTTATCGGTTTCTTTGAGACTACAATCGACGATAAAGACCCTTTTACCATGAGCGAGCTAGATTTGGTAGAGCGCTACTATATATCAGTATTTGAACCCTCTTTAGCCAAAATCCTCCAGTCTCTTGATCTTGCAGTGCGGAATCGGCAAGGTATTTGTAGAACAGAAACCATCTGGACCCTAGCACAAGAGACCGCTTTCATAGGTGAACTTGAAATCCCTTTTATTGTAGCAATTTTGAAGGCTAAAAATTTTTTACGTGCTGTTCAGCAACAAAACCCAAACAATCAGAGCATCTTGAACAACTTCGCAATAAAGCTGTTCCATAGGTTAGCTTTAGAAAATACCGCTTTAGATCATCTTTGCTCTCTTACCCCCTACGGAATCTCTTTATTGGCGAGCCTTTTGTTTCATAAAATAATCCCTAAGGACCTCTGTCACCACTATTTCCCATTTCTAAAGGAGGAGCTGGAAGATCTAACGTTTCTATCAGGCGAGCATTACACTTTGCAACAATGTCAGCGGACTTTGAAGACACCTTTTTTAGAATCCCCTCCAATTGCAAAATGGGCTATCGAAAGGGGTAGGTTTATACAAATCGGGGATCTGCCTGTGCCCGCAGAACAAATTTTTTCCCTTTATTTTGAGATCAACCCGGCTACCTTGTCTATTTTACCCCCGGTTAAGTTAAGAGAATGCTTTCTCTGTATTGGACCAAAAATAGCCCTTTTCGCGACAGATCGGCGTTTAGACACAAACACCCAGTCCCTATTAAATCTAGACTTTGAAAATCCGACTTTTAACGATTATCTGACGACTTTTTACTTCTCGGTATATTTCCCAAATAAAAATAAACCAGCTATTTTTCGACCGCAAATGGCAGAGCATCTCCACTGGATCCCTACCGATTTTTTCTTTTACGGGATGGCTAGACCGGTCTTAAGAAACTACATAGTCGGTATGGCGATGCATCTGCAAACGGAAAAAAAACGGGCCCTTTTTCCTCTTTTAAAAGAGAATGAACTCTACAATCTTATCGCCGTTGAAGAGCTGGAAGAGGTAAAACAGATCCTTTCATTTCTCCACCCTGACCAACTTTGTGTGGTGGACGAATATCTCCATGGATTTTTCCAAAGATTTGACCTAAAAAAATCTGCGATGGAACTGGAATCTTTACAGTCGTTGCGTAATTCCCTAAATAGTTTCAGAGGTATTTATCCATTCCCCACTTTTGAAAGCAGGCTAATTGAAATCGAGGAGCTCATCAGCAGAAAAACTCAAGAGATACTGCGAGATGACCTAGAACAAAAAGAGTGTTGTCCCATCACATTACTTCCACCTGTTCAGCCGGTGCAGATCGACTTAGGGGGCGGAAGAGTCGAAAAAGAGATTTATGATCGGTCTGCGCTCACTCGCTGGATAGCGGAACACGGAAGCTCCCCCCTTACCAGAGCCCCTGTGACGATGGATCAGATCAGGTCTATACCTACAGATACTGAAAACTCGTGTACGGATACATATAATCCTTTTCGAATTCTCACCATCTTGTTTCTTAATTGTTACCGGTTGCGTTTGGGTATGACAACCAGGTAGTATTTCTAGTCTGATGTCTTCTTTACAACAAGTACATGGGTTGACCAAACTATTTTTCAAAGAAATTCTGACCGAGGGGGATCTTGCAATCGATGCTACCGTAGGAAACGGTTATGACACTGCGGCTTTATATGAAATCCTCCACCCTCTAAAAGGGGAATTGATCGGTTTTGATATCCAGGAGGAGGCCATTAGTGAGGCTAAAAAAAAGATTCCGGAATCTTTCAATATCCGTTGGATACTAGATTCCCATGCAACCTTTGACCGGTATCCTGAGATAACGAATGTAGCCCTTTTTGTTTATAATTTAGGGTATCTGCCCAAGGGGGACAAGGGGTTAACAACCATGTGCACATCGACCATTGAAAGTGTTCAAAAAGCTTTGCACCTTTTGAGAAGGGGGGGTGGAATTTCTATTACCTGCTACAGAGGTCATTTAGAGGGAAAAAAAGAAATAGAGGCTTTAGAGGAGCTCTGTAAAGGTCTCGACCCTTACTTCTATGTTGCTACATGGACGCATTGGATCAATAGAAAAGATTGTCCTAGTGTTCTTTTGATTCGAAAGCTTAGAGCTTAGGAATGCTCAAAAGAACAAATCAAAAAAGGAGGGAATGCTGTAATTAATAAGCCCTTTAAGATACCCCATCTCCTCGATATCTTGGTCATCAAACCACTGCCCTTTCTCCAAAAGCTTATACAATTGCCACTTAGCTTGTCTTTTTGAAAGCGGTCTAAAATATTTTTTTGCCCCCGTGTACTCCACAGGGTGCACCTCAAATTGTTCTAAATGTTTTAAAGATTCGAGATGAGCTCTAATGTCATCGAAGATATAAATTTTTTTCACAGGGAGCTGACATTTATGGATCAGGCTGGCTATGAGTAAATCTTTTGATACTCCCCTACCAAATAAAAGGCCCTGTTCAAATTTAGGAAAACCGCCGCACGGCTGCTCAATATCATCCAGAACGGCCTGCATATTTTGAAAATGGCCTAAACTAAAGTCGATCCCATTTTTCCAAAGGATCTCCTTACGCCACTGCTCTACTTGAGGAATGATCCCATACCTCCCATTTCTGCAGCGGGTAATACCCACTACATAAGCCCCTTTTCGCTGCAAAGCATCAATGATCGAAACCACCATTTTTTCTACCAGGACTCTATTTGGATAGAGGTAGGTAAGGCTTAATCGATATTCCAGCATCTTTTTTTGCTCTTCGGTCGTAGCTCGCTGCAAAAATTCGGATACAAGCTCGCGAAAAACCTCCTTATGAGGAGTTTTAAGAGCCTGGTCTACGGCTGTGATCAAAACTTCGTCTATGTCAAATACAACCAGTGTATCCTCACGGAGCGAAAGTAGCTCTGATTCGACCTCTTTGAAAGACTCTATTGTTCGAATATCCGCAAAGAGCGAAATCGAAAGAATAATAAAAAAAAAGTTACGGATCACCCTGATTGGCCCTTTTCTTTTCTTTGAAAATACCCGACAGCGGATAATTGTAGCAAAATCTTTTTTCTTAATCGCAAAAAATAATTTATATTAACGATCCTCTACTAAGAAAACTTCGATCTTTTTTGGGCATCGACTTTATAAAAAAGGGCAGACAAAACATGCCTATATCTAAAAAAAAGAAAAAACAACTTAAGCTGTGTTGGAAAATAAGTCTCCAAACGAAACTCCTAATTGAAGCTATCTTAAGACACGGCAATTAGCCTAAGGCTTAATTACAGATCCTTTTGATATTTCAAAAAGAGTCTATTGTTCTTCAATAAATAGCCTCAGAGACCCTTGTGAGCGTTTTTTATTGGTGCATATATTTATAAAACAAAAAGATAACCTATAAAATATTCAGGATAGGCTATTTCTTGGAGCTGATACAAAACTTTAACTATTGGAAACTTCATCATGCTTTTTTCATTCCTCATACCTCTTTTTTTGTTTTTTTTGTGCAACGACTCCCCCTCAAAAATGAGGCTCCCAGAGTCTGCAAACCCGATTAGGTGAATCAGATCGACGACGACGCTAGAATCGATCGACAGTCTCCTCCGGATCAATAATACAAACCAGATTTTAGGAGTTGGAAAGAGCTGGGTAAGACATTTACCTGTTATTATTCAACTTTCAGAAAAGCTAAACTAGGGTAATTTTTGCCCCCTTTTTAGGGGCTGCTCAATTCAAAGTGGGTATTTTAAAAACTAAAAAAATCGACTTTATCTAAATTAATAGATATTGCTAAATAACTTCATGCCTAAATAACGGTATGTTCTATGCCAAAGAATCATTTTGGCTGACAACACCGTTTCTTTAAAAACATCAATAGCTATCCTTCGTCTTGCAAGAAAAAATTGCTCTTAAACAATACCTGACGTATTTTAATGTTCAATTTATAAACGTAAAAAGAAGAAAATAATTTTATTTCAAAAGGTTTTCCAGTGTTATTTAGAATATTATCTCTGCTACCTCTTTTTTTATTTAGTAGTAACTTACCTAAACCGTATGCAGATCTAAAAGAGGTTTTGCCATTCACAGAACAAAACTGGTTCAACAATCCGTATCAGCTCGCTCGATGGATAAAAAAATATCGTCCAGACATCAGGACGATTGTTGAAATCGGCTCCTGGACTGGGCATTCTACCTGCTTTATGGCATCCCTTTTACCTGAAGATGGTCTTGTCTACGCTGTTGACCATTGGTTAGGTTCCATAGAGCACCAGCCTGGAGGTGCTATTCATCCTGCTTTTTTACCTAAACTCTACGAAGTTTTTCTCTCGAATGTGATCCACAAAAACTTAGCTCATAAGATTATCCCCGTAAGAATGGATAGCGTTACAGCCTCAAAAACCCCCTTTTTTAAAAACCTGAATCGATCAATTGATCTGATCTATATTGATGGAGATCACTCTGAAGAGGGGTGCTATAATGATCTCCAAGCGTGGTTCCCTTATGTTAAAGGGCATGGCGTACTTTGTGGCGATGATTACACATTTGAGAGTGTGCAAAAGGCCATTTACCGTTTTGCAAGCAAATACGATTTGAAAGTGATCTTCGATACTAATTTTTGGGTTCTTTCCGAAAAAAGGTCTTCTAAAAAACCTAGATGATCCTAAAAATGGGGGGGCTAGTACTCCAAATTGGGTAAACAACCGACAGATACTCGGTAGACCAGCCCCCTAATGATGCAACTGCTGAAATGGTACAAAACAAAATCCACCCCCAGGCAACACATCTAACAAAAAACCCCATAAGCATTTGGGACTCTTTGAATCCTCCTGCTGCAGAATAAATTTCACCTCTACAAACCTCAAACAAATGTAGGTATAGGTATTTCTATAAAAAAATACCTTTTTGATCTAACTCAATAAATTCTACTCCTAATATTCAATAAATCGAAATGAGCTTTAATTTTTAAGTGGATAAATACACATTAATTCGGTACATCCCAGGAAACTTAAAAAAAGTTTGGATTCCCAAACCCGCTTTGTACCCCCCTAGATTGATATTTTTTTTGCGATTGCATCCCCATACTTCGTAGCGACAGGCTGAAAAAAAGCGTCGAAGAAAAAATCTAGGACCAACCTTTCGAAAAAGCTGTATCGTACACCGAACTTACCAACGATACCTGCAAAACATTTGTTGGTGTTTGCTGGGAGATAAATGCTTCCATCAGTCGTGTGTATCCAAGAGCCGGTTAGACCAAAACCTACATACGGGGCCATACCATCTTCGTTTTCATAAAAAAACTTTGGTCCAATGCAAAATGAAACCATTTGGAGAGTGCTATTATCTCCTATATTTATGGAATTTCCCTCCTTCGTACAATAATCTGTATTGAGCCATACCCTTAAATACTGGTTAAAATCTCTAGAATACTCTAATTAAATACATGGAATACTAAAAGAACATCTAGATTTTGCCACCTCATTAGAGAATTGAAAATAGGCACCTCGGAGCTCCACATCCCCCAGTCCATAAATTATATGGATAACACATAATCCCAATAAACTTATCAACGCATACTACCTCAAACTTACTGGAGTAGCCCCCTTTTAAACAGGACCACCTGCTAGCTCTTGAAATTAAGGAGCAAAACAGCATTGTGGACATGGTTAAAGGGGGGCTACTCCAATAGCACAGAAAAAAAACTCATATCGCGGCAGCCCTTGCCCGGAGTGGAAAATTTCCTCTCCGTGCAATAGCAGCAGCCTTGAAAGTATCTAGGTCTAATCTCCTGGCACAAAAGAAGAAAAGAGCAATCACTTACATGAATGCTCCAGATACCAATGTTATTGCTAAAATCAAATCGATTTTAGAGCAAAGACCAAGCTATGGTTACAGAAGGATCACAGCTCTATTGAAAGCTGATCAAAAGAAAAACAAAGAAAGGCCTTGGAATCATATGAAGGTCTATAGGGTGATGAAACAAGAAAACCTGCTGCTCACAAGACCTGCACATAGGCCAAAAAAAGCACATGATGGAAAAGTAGAAACTCTATTTAGCAATATTAGATGGTGCTCTGATAGCTTTTCTATACAGTGTCAAAATGGGGAAAGGGTTCATGTAGCATTTTCACTAGGAACGTGTGATAGAGAAGCGATGCGCTACATCGCATCAACAATTGGCATAGATGGGCAAGCTATCAGAGATTTGATGCTTGAAACGATAGAGTATCGTTTAGGAAAGACCTGCACTGAAGAACCCATTCAATGGTTAACTGATAATGGCAGCTGTTACACGGCTAAAGAAACCGTAGCATTCGGCAAAAGGCTTGGATTAGATATTTGCACTCTGTTGCCATATAGCCCTGAAAGTAATGGAATGGCTGAGGCATTTGTTAAGACATTCAAAAGGGATTATGTTTGTTTTGGAAATCTAAAGGATGCAAAAACTGTTGTAGGCCAGCTGCCGATGTGGTTTAATGATTATAATGAAAAAGCCCCACACAAAAGACTAAAGATGCTCTCACCAAGAGAGTTTTTAGAAGAAACAAAACGAGTTAGTTAGTGGACCGGTTTTATAGGGGCTACTCCAAGCTGCAAGATAAAAGTCTTATCTCAAATAAGGACGCTCGTCTTTATCAACCAGTGAGTTTGTCTGCTTTTAATCCAAGTATAAATACGGCTTTTCATATTGTACCTGCATTAATGGGTGTGGTTTTAACTATGACCATGGTCTTGACCACAGCACTTGCCATCACTCGGGAATTTGAAAGGGGAACCATGGAAATGCTGTTATCAACACCCTTGCAAACACTTGAGGTGATGATTGGTAAAATTGTGCCTTATATTCTGGTGGGATATGTTCAGGTAGTTTTGATATTAATTTTAGGTAAGATTTTATTTTCTATTACCATAAAAGGTTCCATAATAGTACTTTTGTTCATGTGCTTGCCTTTTATCTCTGCAAATTTAGCGATGGGATTAACCTTTTCAACTTTGGCTCGAAATCAGTTACAAGCGATGCAAAGCACTATGTTCTTTTTATTACCTTCTATTTTATTGCAGGGATTTATGTTTCCATTTCAGGGAATACCTGTGTGGGCATAATTTATAGGTAACTGTTTACCTTTAACCCATTTTTTAATTATCGTGCGCGGTATTATTATGCGAGGGAATGGGTGGAGTGAAATTTACCCGGAAATGTTTTACATTTTTGCCTTTATGCTAGTGGCCATGTTGGTTGCATTGAGACGTTATCGACATACCTTAGATTAACTTAACTCTATAAATGGAGCATGAAAGGATGTTGAAGATTGAAGAAAAACACTATCTACATGGAAATACCTTACTTAAAGGATGGATATATTATCAATCAGATAGCCCTCATGTAAGACCAGGGGTGTTAGTTGTTCATGATTGGTCGGGTTGCAATGAGTTAGCAAAAGAAAGAGCAAAAGTTTTGGCCGAACAAGGCTTTGTGGCATTTGCCGTTGATATGTATGGTGAGGGACGGGTAGGCGTCACCGATGAAGAAAAGTAAGCATTAATGCAACCAGTCATCTCTAATCGTCAATTATTAAGAGAGAGAATGCAGCGTGCTTATCAAGTGTTAGCTGAACTTCCTTTGGTTCAAACCGATAAAATGGTTGCAATTGGTTTTTGTGTCGGTGGTTTGTGTGTACTTGATTTGGCTCGAAGTGGTGCAGGGGTCGCAGGGGTAGTCAGTTTTCATGGGTCTTTACATCAGATCCCTCTTTTGAACCCGAGTCAATCTCTGCGGATATACTGGTATTACATGGTTATAATGATCCAATGGTGCCTCCTTTGGCTGTGCAACAATTTTGTGATGAAATGACGCATTTAAAAGCCAATTGGCAAGTGCATATGTATGGCAATACGTCCCATGCTTTTACTAATTCAATGGCGAATGACGTGGAGCTTGGATTAATGTATCAGCCTGAAACTTCAAAAAAAAGCATTTCAAGAGATGCATACATTCTTTAAAAGGATTTTATGATGCTTTTGAGCAAGCGAATTGAAAAGCTTATCCAACATTTATCGATGCATATGATGGCTAGAGGTTGGATGATTGCAGCCGCGGAGTCTTGCTCTGGTGGTATGCTTGCTCATTGTTTAACTCAAATTTCTGGCAGCTCAAATTGGTTTGAATTTAGTGTCGTCTCCTATTCCAATTTTGCAAAACATCGGTTTTTAGGTGTGAGTCAAGACTTATTAGATCATGAGGGTGCGGTGAGCGCGCCTTGTGCTAAACAAATGGCAGAAGGACTCATGGTGAGAGAAAATATTTTAGGTATCGCCATTACTGGATTTGCTGGACCCTTGGGCGGAAGTGAGCAGTGCCCGGTTGGAACCGTGTATCTGGCGTGGAAAATCCCTCAAAAAAATTGCATTGTAGAACGCATGTGTTTTACGGGCGAAAGACAAGAAATTGCTAAGCAAGCAGTATATTATGCATTGAGAGGTGCTGTTTTAAGTAGTTTTCGCATGCAAGATTATCAACGCATGCATTATTTTTTTGCGCTGACCTTGGAGGATGAGATTTTACAAAAGCAATGTCAGCAATTGGAGTTGCCCCTATAAAACAGGTCCACTAACCGATGAAAATGAGCCGTTAAATCCATTTGAATTCACAGCATTAACTTCATACAAATCTGTCTCTTGACAACTTCTATTGTGATCCTCGAATACTAGTGATTGGTACCAGGGTATCGTCGCAACCAAACTACCATTACGATACTATGTCGATTCTTTAGAAAGACTCAAACAACTTTTAGCCAAACAAATCCTCTATGCTTCGCCCCTCTTAAATTATTCCAAAGCTTAACACCACAATCTATTCTCTTTAATCAATACGGTTATTAAATTCGAATACATCTGAAATTCTCAAATAGTGTATTACTATAGGATGACAAATTAAGGCATATTGTGTTTTAATTATTTCAAGCAGTTTTTTTATCTACAATCAACGCATGTAGGATCTAAAAAAAAGAAATACGATCGTTTGTTAGATATGCGAAGAAAGTTGAGAGAATAACCCGAGAACACCCCAATGAATAACTTATCACCAAAGTAAAATCCTGTAATTTGCCTACATGAAACAAATTTAGATGCTTACCAAAGATTAACAGCAGGTCAACTTAAAATTATGAAAAAATACCTTCTGTATTTTTACGCCAATATCATTTTCGGACTAGATTTTTATATTCCTCCTGAGATTAAAAACGATTCCTTTTATTCAAAAATAATAGAAATAGCGTCAAATCCTGAGGTAAAGACTATCCTTGAAATAGGCGCAT
>Ga0194117_10003470_pt1 | contig 15845 bp, 8 predicted proteins | sample TA2MahsurfametaG_FD_160579 | JGI IMG/M metagenome (GOLD analysis project Ga0194117, IMG submission 160579) | Freshwater microbial communities from Lake Tanganyika, Tanzania - TA2015009 Mahale N1 surface | ecosystem: Environmental > Aquatic > Freshwater > Lake | place: Tanzania: Lake Tanganyika...
TATCAGAGGGCAATTTTGATACCTCTGGGTCATCTTCCTGGGAGATTGGATGAGTTAGATTATGAAGATGTGCATTTGATGGTCTGCAGAATTGGAGTGAGAAGTGGAAATGCTACTTTTTTATTAAAATCACAAGGATTTAAAGCTATAAATATGGAAGGAGGGATGATGTCCTGGGCTGCCTTAGAATACCCTAAAGAAACAAACTGAACGATAAGTAAATTTTAAAAATTAATACATTTATTCATTTTTTGTTTCATAAGGATTGAAAAACTTAATGAGTGTTAATTATTTTCCCGATCGAATATACCATTAAACTTAGAAAAATACTAGGATTGATAATCAAATCTATCTTCTTTCTATTTATAATAGACGCTTTTTTAATTACTCGAGGTCTTTACCTATTTGGCCATTGAAATTACAGCATTCATATACTCCACAGAATCCATAGATTCACAAAATAGGGCTACTACTATTCCTAGGCCTCCACATCCAATGTAGCTTCCTGACATCGATAATGACTTTGTATTAACTTTTTAGTTGTTTGATGTTGGTTCTTCTATTTTAGATAATTTGTTGTGGAATTTGTTATTTTTGAGGCTTAATCATTGACGAAATTTGACAGTGCTTATTTTGAATCTAGGAATGCTATTTTTCCTGCTATAAGGATTCCCAAAATCGTAAAAATTGTCAAAAATAATTGTATTTCCATGCCCATTTGTCTTCTTGGGATTAGAGATTGACTCTGAGTTCTTCTAAAAGAGCTCCCTCTTTTATGTTATTAATACTTACTTAGTTTGAGAAAATGATTCCTAGCGAAGATTGAGCACTTTTTTCTAAGTGTTCTTATGAACTCCTCTGTATTTGATAATTCAATAATACTTATGAATAAGAAATCAAGTATTATCAAATATGATCATATAGGATCTGTTACTTTTGGATGCTCATTTAGATGACCTAAATTCGCTGACAAATCTGATATCTTGACCCATCTGTACCTATTCTAATCGAAATTCCATAGAGGAAAAAGCATCTATTCTGGATTTAGATTCAAATATTTGTCAAATTGGCTCTCCTGAATGAAGTTTCCATTTTAAACCTACACAGTTACTACTTATTAGTTGGATGTTGTTTTGGTGAGCTTGTGTTTTCTACAGAATGTGATGGGATTCTGGTTCTCGTATGTTTTGACTATCAAATTTTGGTTTTTGTAATACAAATATGGATTTTTACCGTAATCTTGCTTCTGATGCCCTTCCACATCTCTACTCTCTATGTTTTCTTAGACTCTGGAACGTGTTTTGAAGTATAATAAGAATACAAGAGCAATTATGATATTAATTGTTTTCAACATGCCTGCCTAAGTATGATCATAATTGATTTAATTCCCCCATCCCCAGTGACTAGCTGTGAACACAAAAATCGCGAAATAAACCAACCGAAAGCAAGCTTAGTACAGAAACGAGATACACTAAGAATTTTAATGAGACAATGATGATCTTTTGAAGAGATTGTACTTATCAATCCAATATTGGCAGATGAAGATAATAATTAAGAAAGGAGTAGCAGCTGGGATAAGTATTCCATAAAAGGCGACTAATAATATATGAATGATATAGAAAATATACCTTTCCCAATATTTAAATTCATTTAATTCATGTTGTTTGTTGATTTATTTTTGAAAGCCTTCGATCTATGCACCTTGGTAGCACCGAAAGCAACCTTTGCATTTATCGATGATGATGGGAATGAAGAAGGAAAAAAAGTTGCTTGAGACTCCATTAAGACCGATTATTCCCAGCATTTTTATAATCAAGCCTGTATCTCCCAACTTGTTTGTGGGATAAATGAAGTATATGATACCATTAAGAAGCACTATAATGCAGAATTGTGAGATCAGAGTGCAATAAAATAGATCCAATCGTTTTTATCGTATGCTTTTATAGTTCTCTTTGTTAGACAGGTGTATAATAAAACCTGAGAGACTTCGACTGGACACTATATTGACGATAATGGCGACTACTGTGAGACAAATCCTTCTGTATTTGTATTATTAAGATGTTCTTTGCTATATTTTCCATTTTTATAAACCTAAGAGTGTGAAGAACACCAAAAAGATGAGCATAGTCAATAGATTTTTATTGATGTGTCCTGACCTTTACAAATGATTATCTGATTGCCAATTCACATGAATTGCAGTCTCATTTGTAGGTTGTATTTAAATCTACCCATTGAAATAATCTTTTATTTTTCTCTCATATACTTAGAAATGATTTTTCGTTTCTCCCCTACTGTGAGATTTGGTGATTGAGATTCTGCCATTGAAGTTGGTTATATAAAAAATTTTATCTTTAGATGTCGTATAATATTTGCATATCTCAACGTATCTTTTGTTGATCTACATCTGCATCTACTTTGAATCTCTATAAAAAAGTCTTTATTATTAAATGGTTTGGAATACGGCAGAGTTAAAAGAAAGATTAACTGAAATTAGATCTTGAACTGCATCTTTTTAATTTGGATTTTTGGCAGTTTTCAAGAAAGTTTAGAGATCCATTTTCTCGTTTTGATAGTTACTTTATACTTTTTTTTCATGATTGATGACAAATTGATTAAGTTGGTAGCTTTTCACAAAACATTATTCAGGCGTTTAATGATTATTGACCATAGACTTGAAGATCTTTTTGACTTGTTTATCGAACAAAAAAAGTAAGACAAGACTAGCAATAGTAAAAAGTATACACAAAAGATCAATTACAACAAATTTATCTTGATCTTCTGAACTTAATAAATTGCTTCCTGAAAAAGTAACAGCGCATTCTTCCTGCTTAGATTTTAGTAAATTTAGATTTGCACAGTATCTTCCATTTTTGCTCAGCCATATCACATAATAATCACAGATAATGTATCGGATTATCATTAACCCGATTATTAGCTTTACAAATAAGAAATAAATTAGGGATTAAGGAGGTAACAGATTGGGTGCTTACATGTAGGATTTAAAAGTGGTTGAATATTCTAAGGGGAGCTAGTAAGTAGCGACTAGGTTGTTACAGCAAGGACACACAGGCACTATTTGCTAAACACCATTTGTGATAATTTTGGGTACTTTGTAGCCGAATTTGGATGCTTGCCGATGTATGCTAGATTATCTTCTGTTAGCAGGTAGACTATACATTCTGTCAAGTCTTTCAGTACTCCATTCGATGGTTTATGGTTGCTGTGGTTATTTCTTGGGTATAAGGAGTTGTTGATTACGAAATACTTGTTACTATTTATTTTTATCCATTGGATGCCAATTTTTTATGGCTTATCGGCAAAATTGATATTTTTATATTTGATAAATTTAAATCCTATGGACTTAATTAATAATTGGTAAATAACAGTGTTTATCTATCATTGAAGCAGTGGGATTTTAGTGGTATATTTAGATGTTATCTTTATCTTCCGATTCAATAATATATTTTTGACACTGCAGATAGTTTTGCTTGAAAGTTATTTCAAAAAAGCTGGCATCTGCTTTAATAGGGTTTTTTCAACTATCTTTGATAATTACTAATCATCTTAGTCTTCAAAATCAGATTTATCTTCACTTCGGTACTTTGGAGTACTGATTTATTTTGGAATAAGATCTGATTTGTGTGGCTAAACTTCTTACTTAACGGTTTGATTTTATGTCTAGTTGAGAGTATTTTCAATTACTTTTTACTGAATTTGTTTCAAATTTGTCTTCACAATTCTACAAAGCTACTCTTACTCAAATTAACTTTAGTATTATGGTTATTCAATTAATTCGAACTAGTTTATCTCCTCAAACTACTCAAACTACTCTAACTGAATATCTTAGAATTGATCATCTGGTTGCTCTTTTTCTAGCTTACCCAAACTAATCTAAGAATGTGTTTACAAAGTATTTTTTTTTTATTATGCCTATTTTTTGGTTTGATCTTGCTCAACCTCATGGTGCTAGATTGCTTGCACATTGAGTTTGAGTAGGTTCGTTTTTTGTTTGTTTTAGCAGACTAAACTAATGAAGCATTCCAAATCTATATCGCTTTAGACTGTTATTTCATCACCCTCATCATCGATGAATGTAAAAACAAAACTATGAGGACATTCTTTGAATTTAACCCTCACTGCTTCTTTTAGCTGAGTAAATGACTCTATCTTGTCAATATTTTGGAAAACCCTTACTTCGTTACGCACTTGTACCTTAAACATTATACGCAGTTAAAATTATTATTGCTATAATAAATCAGCCATAAACAATATTCTCACAAGTAGGCTATATAATCTTATCCAATAGATTAGAATATATATGTTTGAAACAGAATTTTAAATATAACAATTCATCTCATGAGTATTAATTATTGTAAAACACAACAGTGTGGCATAATCAAGTAAGGCCTCTTATTTTCTAAATTTATCCCTTATTTTAAGCTTTGAGTCGCTTTTCTTTAGTTATTTCATATAATATTTACCATTAGGTGAAAATTTGATTTCCTATTTGCCATTTGTTCACAATTCTTCGAGATATTTCCTTTCGGCTCACTTCAACTTATTCGAAATCTTAATCTCCAAGCTCTAAAACTGAAAGTAGATTCAAAGCTTGCTTCATAGCCTAAGGTATATTCATAGCTTAAAGTTGCTTCAATCTTCGATTCATTAGGCCTTTCTAAATTTCTGCCTTATGCTTTTTAGAGGCTTCTAAGCGTCTCTATTTGTGAGGCACACCTGGTTTTTCCCAATTATTACAAAAAGCTTAAGTCTTTTATTATAGACTACCATTTTTCAGAGCATGATTTAATTTCTAAGCATTTTTAGCTCCAATAATATAAGTTAGATTTCCTCTGATAGTTTCATGCATGAAATCAAGCTGTGATTAAATCGAATCCACTTTATTGCTTTATTTAAGGTATTAATCATAGTATTTCCTCATATAGTCAAATTGAAAAAGGCCGTAGCCTTTTCCTCCTCTTTGTTTGGTTTGATAATCAAAAGTTCCTCCAGTTTCAACATCTATGTTGGCAAGTATAGCTGCAATTTCATCTAGTGAGTAATTTTTGGATAGTAAGTGAGAAATGATTTTTTAACGTGACATTTCTTATTTATACTTTTTATTGATATAATTTTTTATTTATGAAAATATCAAATCAAAAATATAAAAAATTAAGCTCTTTAGTACTTGATCTTTCTCTCCAATGAGATTGTATAAATGATCTGTTTACTTTGTTTATTTGTATTGTTTGGGTATTGCTTACTTATTTAGCTTAAATTTAAATATCTATTATCTGCAATTCTTATATTTTCTGATTTATAATACATTTGAATGATAGACTCAATATTAATAAAAAGAGAAAGTGTTTCATATGTGCATTTGATTATGGATTCGATTCTCTTAATAATCTAATCATGGCTACGCTTGGAATTGTTAATCTTAACTGTTGCTTTAATTGTATTAATGCATATAAAATTCATAATTTAAACCTAAGCCATCGAATAATCATTTTTTTTCAGGGGTTCTGATCGTTCGGTAATAAAGGTTGAAATTTATGTCTGACAAAAATTGCTTCAAAACTTTCCAGTAGCTGGTGTGGTAGGGGAGGTATTCATAATATTCGGGGGCAATTTCTCTTATTTTTTTGAGGTTCCACCATGGGCAAGTGGGGAAATCATGATGCTCAATGTGATAGCCTAACATGAGATTAGGGATGTTCCACCATCCAATATAATCGTAGGTCTCTTGGCCTTCAATAAACTCGTAGTGTTCAGCAATGATGTGGATAGCTGCAGGGTGAGGTCCGATTGAGCTCAATCCTGAAATAAGAGTGAAAATCAAAGCATTAAGTCCCCAATAGTGATAGATGAGGTAGTCAGTGAAGAAAATAACTACGTAGTTAAGTACTTCATCTAATCTGATACTAGGATTATGCATGAAAATGGGTCTCAAAGCATAGAAGAACTCGATGATAGCATAGAAAAGATACTTGTACCATTTGTGATTAGCTGATAGCTTGGATTCCCAGGGGAGGGGTAGATCTTGATCTCTTTTGAGTTAGTTTAAGAAGTTATGATGGTCTGAGTGATATCTTCCAAATGAAATGGCACTCGGAATTCCCATCGGAATATTACACATGACAGCCATAATCTTGTTAACTGTCATGTTAGAGCTTCCGCACCAATGAGTGAAGTCATGGATGCAGCAATGGAGGGTATGGTTCAGAAATCCTCCAACGACATATGAATTTAAAAGTAGAATCCACATTGGATGATCCTAAATGAAACAACGATTACTTTTGCCCAATAACAGTTAAGCATACAGACAAGGATGACTGCAACTGCGATGATTATGGTGTAAGGTTTGTCGTCAGCGAGTAGTTGAGCTATCTGAGGATACTTTTTCAAGATTTCTCTTCTTCTAACTAGATGTGACTCCTCACCCTTCACATAAGCGAACTCTGTTTTGAATTTTTTAGGAGTTTCGTAGGCCTAGTCGATTGTAATAGATGGTGTTTTACCATTTAGAAGATAATTGTTCTGTAAAATCTTGGCAGATTAGGTTTTTGAAGATTACATCTCAACAACAGTAATTTTTATGAATTTTCAAAAATAAAAGATAACATATGTACTTATTGTGCCCTTTACATAATAGCACCTCTGCATCGTATGATTAATAGCTCTTCTTTCAAAAAAAGAGGAGTAAAAAGATTTGAATTTGAATCGACTAATTTTTAGTTGACTCATACTTTTGATGTTACAATATACAGTTGGAATTAAGCGATATAAATCTTATTTTGATGACACAGCCACCCAATATAAATTTACTTTTTTTTGAGCCCAAATTCAATAAATTTGTTTCCATTCAACCTCCGCCCATTTAGAATTCAACAGAAAAGGATCAGAAATCTGAAAGATAAGCGAATCACACAAACTAGAATTTTATTAGAGTCACAAGTGAAGAGAAATTTACAAGAAAAGGTGTCGTTTTAGGTGAAAAAAGGGTGAAATTGAGGGATTACCTCTTCGTGGCAAAATCTTCAGTCTAAAAAAATTATGAGATGTTAAGGGAGCAAAAAAAGGCAGAGCTGAGCAAGGAAAAAAACGCAGAAAAACATGAGATCAAGCAGAGGATAAGAAAAAATAAATATAGTCTGCCCAATAAATAAATCCACAAAATAATCAAAAAGGAAGTGGAGAAATAGATGGCAATTATTATAAAAAGTCTACAGGAAGATCTAGATTTCATTAAAAATCTAGACTTGGAACATGTAACTAATGAAGATTTGATATATCTGCATTAGGTGAGAGGTTTGATGGCTTATAAAATTGCTCCTTCAGTAAAGGAAATTAACGATTTTGGTCTTAAGAGACAAAAAAATTTGTTCTAGCAGATCATCAATTTTGGATAGAACATGGCACATCAGACACAAAATTAGCCAATAAAAGATACACTTTTTTAAATGCTAGTGAACCCTCCGATGAATTAAGTAAAAAAAGAAGAATAGGAACCTAAACCCAGTCCCAGCATGTCAAGGCCACCACCTTTTTCTCCCAAAAAGTTTTTCGAATCAATGTTAAACACAAAAAATCCAGAGATTTGATAGTTTTTACCACAAAGATAAATCTATTAATTATCATTTCTTTTTAGGTTTAAGACTTGGAGGTAGTTTTTTCTTTTGTAAAGGATTTTTTTAGGTAGTATTATCTCTAGCTTCTCGACCTTCTACACTTCTTTTGTTGTCTTTTGAGTCTCTAGCATCTTTTTCCTTCGTTGGAACGATTTAATTCTAATCTCCTGAGTAATCAGAATCCTCTGAAATTTTGCCAGAATCATCAAGCCTTGGATTTCTAGCTATACTCTACAATTCTTCCATGGCTTTTTTAACTTTTGTTTGAGTGGGTTCATAGTAATCTTCTAAAGATTGGCAGAAAGCATGTCCAATATCTTTATAAATGTTGACATTGAAGTGATAAAATTAGTATTTACCATAGTCTGACCCACAGAAAGAAACTTCGAGTGTGAAACAATTAACAATATTGAGTTCTTTCCAAAGAGCAATCTTCATCATAATATATTTACTCTAGCAGCACCTTCTCTATCTTTTTGAACCTAAAAGATACAATCTTTAAATTGAAAAACTGGACAGTTATTTCTCATCAGCATGGGGAATACTTGTTCCTTTTTGTTACCATCCTTGGTCGCACAGCCATCTGAATTAAACTTCGAATACATATGAAGATATTTTTCTTTCTGTTGTGACCATGGATGTCACAGAGAAGTGCTAACTCTCTTTCTGCTTTGACTGATTTAATAAGCTACTTTAGTTTAGAGTTACTTGTTTTGTGAAGTAAATTGTGGGATGCGCTTTTTTACTGGGTTAAATATATTGCCTGTTGAGATCAGCTCCTGAGAGATTACAACGATAATTTCCAACGATTACTCCATCTATATTTAGCATCGGGACGATTTTGAACAAAAAATTTTCTCTTAGATTTCTTGCCAAAACACTATTGCCTAACAAAAAATCAATGATGTACTCGATAATATAGCTACTCATCGTCTATCCAGGGTGTACTCTGCATGTCAAAAAAATAGCCTTCTTCTATTTATTTCCATCTCCAATTGTCAAGTAATCGCAGCTAACTCACAATCATATTACTTGTTGCCGGATTCAGTGAGGCATAAAAATTTACGTTGGAATCTATGTTTTTTAACTGGATCATTCTATAGATTTTTGAGGAATCTTTGCAATCGAGTGTAAGTATAGGGATAACAATGCGCTATATAAACACAATCGTAATCATCTATCTAACTATACCTTTACGTTAGAATTTAAGAGTGAAAGACAAACTGCTGTAATATCCTCCGAATTTTCTCTTCATATTGTTTGTGTAGTAACATATGTCTCCACCCTATCTGATCCACCCTAATCCTTTATTTAACGCATTTTTTTATGAATAGATGAGAGGTTTCATGCCGACATTGTATAAACTGTCAGGTTTTAAGAGATTGATGATATTAAAACGATACTCTACATTTTTTCGTGTATTTGAAACTGAAAAAAAATACCATTGGGTGTGTCCATTTGTATTGTAATCAGTTGCTAAGACTAAGTTATACTCATATTATGACCTTTATCATCAAAACATTACTTTTGAATAACTCTGCGTAAATTTCCGCACTAAAAACGTGATTAGAATACTAAAATTGTGTCCTATTTTGATTTGGGAATGTAAAATGGTAACATGTCCATTTCTTAACTTGATGGATCATTATCTTTAGTATAAGGAGATGGATCTTTACTATCGTAGACGATTTGATTGATGAAAGTTTAGGCATAGACAATCGATTATACCTCTCTTCTAAGTGATTATTAAAGTATGTTGTGTTTGGGCAGATGTACAGTTTAGTATGCATCGTTAGGGGCATTGAGTTAAGGCTGTGTCGGCAGAAAGATATTGTCGGAGATGCTGTTTAGACAAATACATACCTCTTGAAAGGGAATTATTCTTTCTGTGATCTAAATATGGTATGCTGTACTTTTTATAGAGTTTTTTATTGATGCCGAAGAATTCCTAATCGTTATGGTGTTTCTCCATCTATAAATTTTAAATTTATAACATTTTTCAAACGAGGGTAAAGGAAGCAAACACACCTTAGCTTCATTGAGTTAAATTCCATTCATCTAATTTCTGGTTATTTTATACCAAAACCAATAAAAAATGAATGTTTCAATCAAAAAAAATGTTTATAACATCGAATAAACTTATAAATGAATAACGAGTAGCAATCACCCACATTAATTCCCGCCCAAAAATCAGTCACATAGAATAAACAAGCTACAAGTATAAGAAAGGTGACAATCGAATCGATATCTCCGGTTATTCAAAAGTCATTTTGCAATAAAGCAGAGTAGAGTAACATATCGCATATCTGATTGCTTAAACTACAAATTTGCGCAACCAAAATGCCAATCTTATAGCTACTCAAGCAAGTCAAAAAGTATTGGAATAACAGATTACTAAATTACACTCAGCTATTTAGAAAGTTGAGTTTAAGGTTGAGTCTTTTAATCGAGAGAAAGATAAAAAGTTGACCCAACACGGCATACAATTTCAAAAGATAGAGGATTATATACGAGCGATTCTAGCTGAAAATGTATTACAGGTCAACCGAGTTGAGTAGATTGTAAAATCAATAAAATTTAGAATAAAAACAACGAAACATACTTGAGTCTTATCGAGACAAGCAAGCAACAACAACAGTAAGCTATTGAGTAGCTAAAGATGAACATATAGAGATACTACGAACAATAGCTCAGTAAAATTAGCATTACAAAGTCAAAATAAACTCAGTCAATTAACAAATGGATACTCTTAAGAATAGGGTCGCATTTTTGGAATAAAAACGTTTGAATGACCAAGAGTAGATCAAGAATATAGCAAATATTATCGATCTTTATCAATTTGAGCGAGAAGAGACAAAGAAGTTGATTGATCGGACCACATTTTTGGAGAATAATATTATGATGGTGGAGGAGTATGAGAATGATAAGAAGATGTTAAATATACATATGGAGTTGGTCAAATCAGACATCAAGAACATGCTTGATGAAGTACTAACTCCTGAAATACGTAAATTTCTGCCAGTTTTGATAAAAAAACTAGCTGATCTCAATGCTTTTGAGTCCAAGCTGTAGAAAATAAATTTTTAACTTTCTAATTCGAGAGCAGAACTACAAAAGAATACAAATTAGATTCATTAGAATAGAAATCAGATTCATTAGAATAGAAATCAGATTCATTAATAACTGACATCTCAGCTAAAATAAATTAACAATAGTACTTCTGTGTGTTTTGATTAGCTAAAAAAGAGAATTCAGGATGAGATGATAAAATTGGAGGAGAAACATAGTGACAGTCAATCTTTTATCAACTATAAATTTAGTAATATCTAAGAGTAGATAGCTTTCAATAAGAAAATAGGTGAGATCAACTTGAAATAAGCAAATTCTAATCTATAGTATGAAATGAAGAGTTATATAGTAATTTGGGGTAACAACTTTATTAAAGAGAAAAAGACTTAAATTTACAAAATGATGCAGGAATTGAAACCTAAGGAAGAAGCTAAATAATAGAAAAAAGTATTCTAGATGGTTTATTAAATATAACCACTTCTCAACAAGGTAAAGTAACAATTAGATACATTTGCCAAGTAAGCGAAGAAATAGAAGGAAGAGTTTTATGAAAAATTGGGTGTTTTTAACAATCATTTGACCAAATTGAAGTCAGATATGATCATTTAGTCCACTTAGCATAAAAAAACTAATGAAGTTATCAATATTCGGCTAAAAACAAATGAACGAACACAGATTCAAATCTCGAAGTTACTGTCCAAACTTACAGAAATTAATGTGATAACCTATGCTCTTTCACTTGATTATAGTTTCTTGGATAAAGATCAAGAAGTATATGTGACCTATAACGATGGTTTTCTGGTTGAAATTTCAGATTGTATTCTTAAGTATAGGAGGAAACAGTATCAGCCTGAATTATTGAAAAGGGCTGTGCTAAAGTAGATAGTAAAAATGATAGATAATGTCATTTTGAATGAACCTTTTCTGAAGTGGAATTAAGAAGAAATGAAGCCTTCACATTTCAATCATCTATTAGATATTGCTTACCATTCACTTTATGAAGAGAATAACTAAAGGGTGACCAAATACCAAAGTGTTAACCAACCAGAAAAAAGAGCATTCTCAGGGTAGAAGTTATATCTATTAAACAAAGCCAAAATAGGTCCGAAAAACAAGTTTCTATCATTCCGTGACACCTTCTCTAAAACTATCGAACTTGAAGCCAAGTAAAGCAAGCAGTTTACAAACACTGTTCGTTACGAAAAATAGTAAAATCCAGTGCTAACATTCAATGAGAGCCATAACTTAAAAAACATACGTCTGAAGAAACTTGATAAAAGAGAATGATGTTTTTATTGAATCTATATTTTGGATATAGCAATGTGATTGATATCAAACTAAATTCTCTTTCCTGAAAGTTTATCTGAATTCCTACAGATATCCTGGTGGGAAGTTCAAAGTAATCTTTATTTTGATTCCTTTTTATTCAGCAAGACAGATTTATTTGGCTAGATTTTAACGTTATGTTTTGGTTCCGCTGTTGTGTTTGAGTTTCATGTGCAGATTCAATGATACATCTGAACCGTAGTTTTTCATGCACTTTTCAAATGGACATTGATAGCTCTTCTATATCATATCTGAAGTTCTTCTGATTTTCTTCTTGCTCTTTTGAGTCCAAATGGCCATCCAGTCTCTCTCTGCATCCTCAAGTTATTGGACCTCTTTTACGAGTATCCTGTTTCCTTCGGAGTATTCTTTGATTTTGGAAATCATGATCTAATTGAGAAGGTAAACTTTCCAGAATTCTTGGTAGTAGCAGTTTTTCTTATCATATTTGGGATAGACTACTTAAAAATATATAGTTACTTGGATCTGTGGAGTGACTCTTCTTCATAACGATTTCTTCGACAATCGCTCTATCCTACTCTTGCAGGACGTTGCGCACGAGTTAGATTTTATCGCTAATGATTTCTTCGAGTCTGGCGAGTTATTCATCTGCTAGTTCTTCTTAATTCATTAAAATATCGTTAGATTATAAAATAAGATCTAGCAAAAAATACAAAACTTGGGGTTTTTTAAAATGCTAAATAGTTTTGGTAATCAAACTGAGTTTTAGTTTGTTTATTTGGACTATTTTCTGATCATACAATAGTCATCAAAAATGCAATAACTTGCATCTTGCTCAAAATAAAACAAGCAACTCCTAATGCTAAAAACTGCAATCTCTATATATATATTGCCGTTCATTAATAAAGTTGATTGCTGTTTTTGACTTTAATGATCTTTAAAACGGATGATGTATTCCAAATTTTTAGTTGATCAATAATTGGTATCGAAGAAGGTGAGAAGGCCATTTCCAAGGTTACCAAGGAACTCATAGAACTCTTCTTCAGTATTGAATTTGTTGCGTTGATTGAGTGCGGTGTTATAGTTACGAACATGTTTCCATAATTTCTGGTCGACGTGGTGACGGAGAGGCGGGATAACATAGATGACTCCGGTAACTAAGCCTAAAGCTTTCAAGATTTTTCCCATTACTAAATGAGGGAGGATGTACCTTTGATACGAGTTGATTATATAATTATTGAAATTAATGAACGATTTTTAGTTTTATAGGTTTGATTTAGTATGGAAATACGAAATAAATGTATCATATTTTTATTGTATTTTTGTAAATCCTATTCTGTTTTTGTATATATCCAAAATTTAATTACTTACTTTATTCATTAGATATTAATGTATTAGAGACCATAGAAATAAAAGGTCATACTCTATCACAAATAGTAATCGCAAATTGTTGTATTAATCAATACTACCATCAGGTTTACCAACGGTCTCTCTTTTTAAATTATAATAAAAAAAAAATTAATTGCAAGGGTATTGTAAAGATTCTTCTCAAGTATTTGCCCTAGAAATTCTAGCCAGAAATCATAACGGACATTTAAAATACATGAATAGAGAAGTCTTTGTTCTCTTTAGCACACTTTTACTCCTGCTGTGCACTCAAGCATTTCCTCCCAAAGTAAAGTTTTATCTATCCAGTTCAGCAGAATATATCTATTTACCTTTCAAGGGCCAACAGGCGATAAACTTGATGCTTACGGAAATTTTGATCTCCTATAGATTCGTTGGCAAGAAGACAGAGATGAGTTCGAACAAGTTCAACCTAATTTAAATAAAATGTTCAAATAATACAACCTCTTGCAGACTAGATCTACCTATGCTTTGGAGTTCTACAGAGACAGTTCTCTCAGGACACTTACCTACGTGCTCTTCAAAATAAATGGACCATTTGTCACAAAATACTATGCTCTCAAAACTGAACTCAATAACACACTTTACTACTTAGGCGTTGAGACTACCTTTAACGTGAGACCTGGTAACTAACTGCCACTTTTGAATTACACTCATCTTAATCCAAATGACTACCAAAAGTTCATTGAATCGGCAGGAAGTAGTTGTGGGAGGAAATTTTAAGTAGGCAAAGTGGCAGAGTTCAAGTACTGGGCGTTTCCCTAAGCAACATTCTACCTCGTTCGCTATATGCACGATAACTCTTCTTCCATTTACTATTCGTTCCTGAACAGTTCAAAAGGTGTAGCTTACTTAGAACAAGCCTTTGTTCCTCAGTTCGTAACAACTCCTGCAAACTTGGATCTTTTCTATTTAATGAATGGAATAAGAAGAATACCAGCAACGTATTAATCTATAGTATTCGCATAGTTATTTGTAGATAAGGTGTATTAAGATTATCAGCTTTTCATGTTAACTCTCGATAAAGGGGCTAGATTTTCTCATTCTCGTTATGTACAAATCATAAATATAATTGTAACATAAAGTATTTATGAATCAATATTTCCAAATAAACGATGGGCTCCTCGTATCATGAATAAAAGTCATGAATAAATTGGAACTATCTATCAGAGAGATTACTCAACTACCAGCTAAAATAAATTCCATTCTAAAGGTTACTTCAATCTAGATGATAAAGATGGAAGGATGGGAACTGATTTCGTTAATGAGGCTGAGCGAAATTTATATCTACCTAATAATACCACAGATTTACAAATTAACATACTTAATGCATTTTATATACGGTTACCTAACGATAAAAAAATATGGTCTATGATAGTCAATTACCGTTAAAAAAATGTTTACTACACTATGCACCTTATTTTTAATCATGAAAAATCCGCATTATGGTCAAGGTTTTTAACTGGTCAGAATAAAACTTTCTATTAACCAGACCAAAAAGCACTGATGGAACGTAGACAAGCCTATGGCTACGAATTATACCGTGCTAACCAGCAGGGTAACTATTATTTTCACTATAACGGTAGAATGATTACTCATTGCGAATAATATTGCCCTGTAGTCAATGATAGATTTTAAATTGGCATTATTGTTCAATATAAAATCAACGGAGATAGGACGGTAACACCTTTGAGGTATGTATTTTTTAGAGATATCCAAAACAAACATGTGTCCTTTCTCTTATAAAATAAAATCTCTTCATGGGTTCTGGCAAATAACATTTCTGGTAACGCTTGCTTTATGCAACCTCAGCCTTTGTGCTCCAAAGTGAAGAGCACTAATCTTACTTCTACAGACATAGATAGTTTCTTTACTAAAGCACAGTCTGTCCTCATTGATAGAAATAACAATAGATTTAAGCGTGAGGAGATCACTTGCGTCTATGGTGTAAATGACCCAGATGGAATAGTGCTTTGGATTGTTTTTGTTAATAAAAATGGAATCGAGGTTACAGTGGCAATCAGCATATTCAATAGGTAATTAAAATTCCTCAATTATGGATAACCTCCTGCTAATCTTAACAACATTCCCGCTGACAATAACAGTAAAAGTTCAGATAAAAAAAACTCAACAAATAATGGAAATAAGTCTCAAAATGGTACATCCAATTCATCCCAGAACTAAATTTCATCACAAAATGGCACATCAAACTCATCTCAGAACGGAACTTCATCGCAGAATGGAAATAGCTCACAAAATGGAACACCTAGCCCATCCCAAAATAGTACATCAGACTCATCTCAAAATGGAACTTCAAACTCATCACTGAATGGAAATAGCTCACAAAATGGAACACCTAGCCCATCCCAAAATAGTACATCAAACTCATCTCAAAATGGAACTTCAAACTCATCACTGAATGGAAATAGCTCACAAAATGGAACACCTAGCCCA
>Ga0194117_10003483_pt1 | contig 15805 bp, 6 predicted proteins | sample TA2MahsurfametaG_FD_160579 | JGI IMG/M metagenome (GOLD analysis project Ga0194117, IMG submission 160579) | Freshwater microbial communities from Lake Tanganyika, Tanzania - TA2015009 Mahale N1 surface | ecosystem: Environmental > Aquatic > Freshwater > Lake | place: Tanzania: Lake Tanganyika...
GTGATGTGAAAACCTACTGTTGCTAATTGAAAGATTGGACGAATTTGTTGGGTCTGTATCTGAAAAACTAGGATTTTCAAAAGATCGAATATTAATCAATGCGTTTCTGTTTAGGGCCTGAAGCTATGCGCTATCATAGATGAAGGCTTCAATGAGAATTGCGTCAAGTAAGAATGCAGTAGGCGGAATTGTTTGTATTTTGTACTAAATGCTTGTATTGGAAGTGAAAGTTATAGTGGGGAACAAATCGATTTCGTTGTTACTTGACAGAGTAGCATCCATTCCCAGAATTGTGGTCCAAATAGTGAAGCTGCTGCCCATGTTGAAGGATCCTTCGGTGGTGTTGGTTTCAGTATAGGAGTATTACCATTCATAAAATTTTGATGGGAGTCATCAATTTGAAGGAGAAATAGTATATTCCAAAGAGTGGTTAAATAAACTCAATTATCCAAATTACTTGCTTAAGCATGCTTGAAAAACATTTTGCATTTTTGTTTGATCAACGTCGTCTGATTGATATCTTGAATGAAAATTTATAACAATCATCGTTATCTTGTAATCTCTCCTTAACTTTTAATCTTTTTTTTTCGCCTCATTTTTTATCTCTATAATCATAGTAATAAGAACAAAAAGAGATGTATAAATTACTTTTCTCAACCTTCAAATACATAATTATACTTTCTCTCCTTCTCTTTTTCTGCAAAGTCATACAATATGAAAAAGCCCAGCTATTCAGACGCTATAGTTAGTCCCCAATTATAAGAGAATATTCAAATCATTCATCATCGCACTAAACATAAATATTAGAACACCTGGAGTACTTGACTGCTTTTCCTGTTCTCGGAGATTTGTATCTATAATAGAAGGTTTTGTAGTTGCAAAATTTAAAAAGATATGAGGAGGCACTTGCGAGTGTAAATTAAGCTATCTCATCTGTCATGCATCCACAATCTTTTAAACTTTGGTATATCAAAGCTAGGAATGAATTAACACTTAAGATGTATAATTAGGCAGAAAAAAGTTTGATAAAAGCCAGTTTCTTTGTAAAAAAGAATACTGAAGATTTGATTTTGGGAAAACTTTATGATAACCTCCCCAAAAACAAAATCCAAAAGAAGAAAAACGATGATTTTGATAATTACTCCTTCGAAGAGACTTTTATCTAGTATCAAACTTAACTTTGATCATTTTATGTGCTCTAATTTTATAATCAGTTATATACTTATTCAATTCACTCCACCATCTCCTAAAAAATACTAACCTTGTTGCTTTAGATGATTGTTTTTCGTCTAATTAACTCAATAAATTAATAAATGTAAATAAGGCATAGGGACTTTATTTTAGATATTGACTCCACAAAAATCACTATTTCCTCGAATTTCGATTCGGGCAACCTCGAAGAAGCCACAATAGCCAAAAATAAACTGTTAATTACTCCAGCCTTGGACCCACTCAATCCAACATACTCCACCAAACATTCCTCAAAAACTTTCTTTCATTTCAAAATAACAACCACTGCTACTATCAAGTTACATGTTCAAATACGTCGAATGAACATTCTCGAATATTTTACCAATGTAAGAAGATTCTAACTTAGGACGACAATTTCTAAGAAGTGTATAGAGTATGCGTGGCTCGTTCTCAAAAAGGTAGCTGGAAATAACTCCTATATTACTAAAAATCTAAACTTGAGGGCATGAAGAGAGTCAATGTGGAAGGTAACTACGAATTACAGTTCAAAATTACAGTAAATCCTTAAGAGTAAGTATATTTGGCCTACCATTATCCCTATCCTTATCAAAAGCTAACTAGCTTTCTTCAAGAGATCAAAGAACGAGTAAATACTTTGAAAAATTAATAAAAATCGAGCATATACTTTTGCAACTAATTACTCACTTAAAGTTTGGAAAGGAGATCAATAAATCTTTTAACCTTGACAGATACTTCCCAAATACAGTAGGAAGAGGAGTCAAGAGTTAGCAAATCAATATTTCCTTACTACGAATTGGAAGGTCGGCCTAAAAAATTTGCCAAACCTTACATCTTCTTCACGTGTAGAGTTCACTCAGGTTAAACCTCTTCTTCTTTTGCTCTATAAGGAATCATAAATTTTCTCCTTTCAGATGATAAAAGGGCTAAAGATTTACTAAAATGCTTTGTATTTTTATTCGTGCCAGTGTTAAACCCAGATGGAGTATTTCACGGTACATATCGTATGGACACAATCGGTCACAATCTTAATCGTTTTTACAATTGTGCACAATCGCATAAACATCCTTCGATCTTTGCAGTCTATTCAATTCTCAATTACTACAGTAACAGGTTGATCTTTTTTATGGATCTACATTCCCATCCTCATCCCAATAAAGGATCATTCATTTATGGCAATTGCTTACCGACTCTCTAGGATCAAACTTAGAGCCAATTATTCTCAAAAATGTTGTAAAACTAAAGTAGCAGCTTTGGATATAATTGGTGCAGTTTTTCAAACAGTCAAATGAATAGTAGAGATGTTAATGAACTATTGACCAAAGATGGCAGTGCAAGAGTTCAAGTTTATAAACTACTTAATTTACCATTTATCTATACGATGGAGATGGGATACCATGGATGTCTTACCAAATTGGAAACAGATACTTAAATCAAATAAAATACGAATAAAAAAAATAGTATTTTTACAATAGATGATTACAAGTCTCATGGGCAAAGCATATTAATTACAATTTTCAATCTCTTCTCATCTAATTGTTTACCCAATTCCAAACAAAATGGGCAAAAAATATTGCAACTTAGATAAGATATAAGTAAATAACTCATTTAAAAAGAAGAGAGGTTTAAGCTCATGGATAGTTTAATTTATCGCAAAGTCAAAAATATCAACTAAATTGTATACAGTCAATACTATCAACCCTTTTTTAAGAAGTATCGTTTTATTTAAAAAATATTAACTATTTAAAAAGTGAAAACTTAGAAAACCCTCGGCTATCATTCGATATCTGAAACTATCAATGCCAAAGGTAGAAAAAGTATTACTCGAAGAAAGTAGACTTCTCTTCAACTCCCATCCTCAAAAACTATAGATTTCGAATACAAAGGCAGAATACCCTTAAAATCATTCAAATCAACAATATAGCCACGATAAAGTCGTGCTACTAATGATTTTATGGGTTAAGATGTTATAATCCAAAATGGAAACAAATTTGCTAAACAGTTGAACTTGAACTTCAATCCTTTTCCTTAGACATAAAGAAGAAAGATATATAACGTAATTGGGAATTCAAGATCAGTATTAAAGAAGAATATCACAAATGAATTAACATCCAGTGAAAGGCAGATACCCTAATCTGGTGTAAATGAAAGATTGTCTGCAGCTGATTAAATGTATAAAAGTATCGATGCGGACGAATTCCGAGACAAAAAATTAAAAAACTTCATTGCTCCTTACCAAATCAACACCTTCCTTGAATAAAGATAAAATGAGTACATAGATAGTTTTTGGAAAAACAACAACGAACAAGATAGATTTATCCTGCCCAAAATACCAGTCAAACTCGAAAAAGTATAGAAAATTTAAAAACTATTTGACATGGAAGCACAAATACATAAATAATACGAACACATATACAGACTACACGAGCATAAAAATTTAACACCTGTTACACCGATGCATGTCAAATCTACTCTCAGAAGCAATGCGCTCAAAATGAGAAATATTATTAAACCGTTTTCATGATTTTAATTATTTTTTATTGCCAGCCCAAATATGACCGCAGACCGTTTTTTATGAATAGATTTGTAAGTAAAACATATTAAGGGTGTAATTCCAATAAAGGATCAAATCATTTTGTCTCTTCAACTTTAGTTTCTGCCTATTTCTCTTCACCTTTGGCTTTTACCTCTGCATTGATTTTTGCAGCCTTGTTAAATTCAGCTTCAAATCGCTAGTATTCTTATTTTGAAGTGAATTTAGCACAAAACTTTTCAGTTTCAGGCTTTTCGTCAGAGATGTCATGGGCTGCCCAAGTCCAGGTATTATTACTTGTTTTGAGTTGCTCCAACTTACAGAAGATGTCTTTTTGAATGACATAGTGATTCATGATGCATTTATGTGTTTTGTCAGCTCTCACTAAAATTCTAACATAGCCTGTAGTTTTATGCTTCAACAAGCGTAGTTACCCGACTCCTCTTTCTTTCCACTCTTTTCTGAAACGATAAACTTTAGATTTAAATTTGGCGAGCTCTTCTTCATCTTCTTCTCCAGTAACTTTATCTATTTATGGTAGATCAACAAGTTTCCAGTTACCAATAACTTCTTTTTAGACGTCTGAGCCCTCATCATCACCTGAATCTTACTCTTTATGTTGTTCTGGCTTAGGAGGGTTTTCAGTTTGTTCGACTTTTGACATTAGTTGAAATCTTTATTTTATAAAATTCTGGAATATAGTCACCTATAAACCCTACCTTAAATTAATATTAATGGCAAATTTTCTACAAATAAACTAAAAGGAAGGTTATTTATCTATCTTGAGGGTTATATGAAAATGAAATATTCCATAGAAAAAGATTGAATCAATTAGGCTAATTACCATTATTGATCAACATACTAACTTAACTAAGTTCAGGTTCTTTATTTACAGTTAAAGAACTTACTGAAATCATATCTAACAATCCATATTTCTTCTTACTGTGCACCATACTCTCTTCTTAGGTTCCTTTGATTTGTTTCTCTTGATATTTCTGTTCCAAATAGATCTTGTACTTCTATTTTGCCATTATTATACGACCTTCCAAAGGATGGTTTTCAACGACCAGATCTGCCAAATTGACTCTGTTCAGGAGGTAATGATTGGGAGAAAAACCAAATAGATGGACTTTCAACTATTCAGGAAGATTTAAAGCAGCTAGTTGTTCATGTTGTACTTCCCTAAATTATCTAAACCGTTGTATAATTTTGTCAGCGCTGAAAACAAGTGCTGTTTCTGGTTGGCTGATAATTGAAAATTTGCTGTTTTCTGAAGGAAAGGAATGCTTGATATATTTTTTCTGTTCACTTTTAGTACCAGAATCCATCTATTTATGAATCATATAAAATAATAGCTTTCAGTTTATATTTTTGCTTTGAAGTTCTATAAAGCATGGTATTAAATTTTAAACAACCAAAAAATTATACTATCTCATAAAATATCTTGTTGAAAGAATTAGTATTAACAGTTGATTTCTTCGAATTAATCTCAAATAAAATAGTATCTAAACTATATACAAAACATTTGTTTGTTTTCAGCTTGAAGGAGGTTTAATCAAAATAATGGGCTTAAATTTAGGTAACTCCTCCTGCTCAGGCTTCGTTAGAGCTTTGAATCCCCAAAACGTAGTACTTGCCTCTTTGAACTCTTGTATCCATTGATTAAGTAAAGAGTAAGTAACTTTTTGTCGATTGCGTTTGGTAAGTTGACAATTATGTATTACGATGCTGCTAAAGTAGCTCCATTGTGGTACATACCTCGGCAACTTATACTTCTCCCTAATTTCGATTTATCTCTCTCCAATAGTATACTTGATCTGCTCCAAAATGTCAAACAATTCTGCAGTTTCACCCTTGAAATTGTTGAGATTATTTATAATTTTCGAGATGTACAACTTATACTCTTCTTTTGAACTAGCTTCCTTCGATTTCTGGCTCCTGCCATTTTAATTTTAGTCAACAGTGTTTGCCTTATTGACTTCCTATACAAAAAGTAACTGATTCTATTCTAGATCATCTTCTGCTTAGTTTTCATTGCTGTTTTAAAGATAACAAGCGAATAATCTCAGCAAGTAGATTATAGCACTTGGATAGTTGAAGAGGGAGTCATCCATTAGTCTTCTCTGTGAAACCTCGCTAGCCTTTTTGCTAACTTGCTTTTTGAATTATTTAGCGTCGTCCAGTGGGATGCTGAATAGCTACAGAACCAAAAGTAAATGGAAAAGTTTTTTCTTTATTTTAGAGTTCATAAGGATTTTATTTGACATATTAGAGACCAAGGCAGTTAAGTTGATAGATGAAGTGAACCATCCTTGGCTCAGCACTTTATGAATTTCAGCCAAAGAAACCACATTTTTACCCTAGAAACTCTATCTAGTCCCGACACATTCTTCATAAGATTATTTCAGGCCTCTTTAATTGAGATGCTAGATAAGTGGTATGAAGATATTTTTAGGATAGTTCTTTTCGAAGGCGACATGAGGGTTCGTGAGGTTAGGTTTGACAGTGTTTTCATCTTCGGAAGAATGCCTTGGGGTTTGCTGACTAGTGTTATGGTTAAAATCCTGTTCTACTTATTCTCGATACGTATGCATATGTTGGTAACCTAGGATTAAATATAAAAATAGTTTAATCAAAAAACAATGTATGCCTATAATTCAAGATCGGATGGCAATCATTCAAAATCTTTGACTTAATAGAAGATAGAATCAACGATTTTAAAACTCAATTCGAACAAATAGGCGGGATTATTTTTTTTATAAGAAGAATATTATATTTTTCATAATAGGCTAAACTATTTTTGACAGCAGTGATCATCAAATTAATTATTGTGTTAGATGAAACAGGGTGGATGATCAATGGTAAGTATTTATTCAAAATTATAAATTGATTTAAATATATCAACTTGGATTATGTCAATCCCACAAGAGGTCTCGAACTATTACAACAAACTCAAGGGTGAGTATACAGAAATATTCAAACGATACATCGAACTTTAATAAGAACGCAGAGAAAACAATTTAGTTCTCACCAATCTTGAACCTCTCAAAGGACAACGCAAATGCTGGAAAGTTATAGGTGGAGTACTTGTCGAGTACTCTATTGATGAGACGAAACAATCTTTAAAGTAAACTCTTTTAATGCTGGAATCGACTCTAAAGGCTTTGGACGAAGAGATGAACAAGAGACAGAAGGAAGTAGTTGAGTTGGAACTTAAGTATGGAATAAATCCAAATAAAAAAGATGAAGTTAGAGCATGATAGTTTGTAGGTAGAACTTATAAAATTTTACATTTTTGGGTAGTTTAGATCGAATATGTAACTCTAAGTTATCTTAATTTTAATGGATAACTTAAACCAAGCTTCAACTCTTTTGAAATATTTTTACATACTTTTGTTATTTTAGATTTTAAATTCATTAATTATATTTCGACAACATTAAATTAAAAATATAGTAATTCTATCAAACAAAAGTCTATATCACTTTACAAATCAAAACATAGACAGTTTCCCATCAAAAATTATTTTTATTTTTTCTACATCTCAAATCTGCTCGATATCTTTTGGCCTAGATTAATCAATATCATCTTCTACTCTCATATATTATATACAAACAAGATTACATCAATTTCCACAGAACTTCTACCCATGACCGAAGAACACACCCATGAAGTTGCAGATCTACTCACCAGAAACTTCTTGAACAACAATCCCATCTGGAAATCATTCAATTTGGATAATCAATAAGTCTTCAAATTTTTCATCAACGAAATCAGACTCCATCTAGATTCTGAAACAACCATTCGGCAGACCATTGACCCAAATATTGCTTTTAATATCGTAACTACAATATAATTTAGGTGTACTTCCATGAGGGTAAAATAATTGCAGCAGGATTCAATTTCGAACTACATGAGTATCTAAAAGTTTCCAGTCTTCCAGGCGAAAGTGAAACTCTAAAACACTTCCAAGTTCTCTAAAACTATGGCAAGAAGCTCTTTGATTCTCTTAAGATAGAATAACATTAGAAAGGAAGACATATTTATGGATCATTCATTGTGATAGACTAAAACGTAGATAAGGAAGTAAAAAAAGCGTTCCGAAACAAGGCTATTATGTCTACATACAAAAAGTTCATTGATCAAGGGTTCAAGAGTTTGATCCTAAGAACTTCCCACATTGGCTCATAAAAGATATACTTGTCTTTAGGGGCAAAGATAGTAAGTGAGGTTGAATTCGAATTGAAAGGATAAAAGTTCCAACTAAAATTGCTGAAACTTGAATTCGACAACCCAATCTTTTCCAAAATGTTGGGTTTATGATATGTAACATTGACAAATAAATAATGCATAATAAAAAAATGTAAATCTGCTTTGAACTACATTTTTTTCGAATCATTAGTTGATGATGATTTGAGATGGTTGAAAATGATTATAAATTTTATGTAAAGCCGTAAAAAAGGTAGGAGAAGGTTGATCAAATTCATCAAAAATTAATAATAAATCGCACAGGATAATTTGTTTGAAATTTCTTGTCAATCCGAGGATAATTAGGTAGACTAATCTCAAATGCTTTCCATTCAATATAAAAAGGAAGATCACTCTCTACAGAAAGGGGATCTAAGTAAAAAATTTATAAATATCATTGATAAATTAAAAGAGAACTTATAGTAGGATTAAAACTTAACCCAAAAAGAAAAGTTCATTAATTGAAAATAGATTTTAAAGTAAGCAGGTTTTTGTCGGAATAAAGCCTACCTTTGTAAACACATTTGAAGAGTCTAATCGTGGATTTTTATACTAAAACAGAACAAAATCAACAGAAACATTTAAAAAATAAATTTCAAGATCAATACCTTTCCGAAACTCTTCAACTTAGCTTTCTCATTAGCTTCATTCTCATACTTTAGATCTAAAAAAGAGCGATATCAATATCAAAAGTTCAACTTATTTTGCAAACAGAAAGGATCTGAGTAGGCAAAGTCATAAACTGTATAATATCTGAGTAAGAACAAATACTTAGCTATTTTTCAAATACAACTAAAAAAATAGATTATTATCTAAAAATGCCACCTAATTTATATGATTTCTTTATCTTTTTGCCACGAATATGTACATAATTCATCTCAAAATGATTTTACTATCATTCACAAGAAATAAAGCGGTACGCTCTTTCCATCTGATGCCTTTCCTTCTGTCGGAGCAGCTTAGAAAATCTTGAAGTATTTCTGTAAATTCTAATCCAACTCTAAAATCGAAGCCAAATTTCCACATCTATACGTGTAGTTAGGAGCAGACCATACCGTCACCAATTTTTAATTAAACATGTATTTGTATCCCTCCATCGCAAGTTGATGAGCTCTTGCTATCAAATTCAAACCATTATTATGACAAAATGATTAAACTGTATCTCTTCCGAATAAGTATCCTGCACCTCTCGCCGACACAGACCATCCTTCAATCATCTATGGATCTGACCATAACAAATCACACATCACTCCTTATTGAGGCACTTCTCTAAAACGATCTATTTTTTATAAATCATTTATTTCTTTTACATTGGGAGATAGACCACCATGCACACAGAAAATTTTATCATCGACTACCGCAGTGATAGTAAGATAGTCAAATATTTCTGTAAAAGCTCGCCAGACATTCAATGATCCGTACTTTTTGATACATTCGTCATAAAAACCGTAGACTTGAGTAATGAGTCTCGACTAGTGGTTGCCTCTAAGGAGAGTTATTCTGTTTTTGTATCTCACCTTGAGAGCTAACAGAAGTAGGAATGTTTAGATACTGTCTCTCCCTCTATCGACATAATCACCTAAGAAGATATAGTTGGCATAGGGTGGGTATCCGCCTATTTTGAACAACTATAGTAGATCGTCAAGTTGTCCGTGAATGTCTCCACATATTGTAACTGGCGATCTAACTTTGACAGTATTGGGTTAATCCTTGAGTACTTCCTTTGCGGCTTCGCATAACTTTTGTATGGCTATCTATTGTATTTTTTGTTTATTTTTGATTTGTTCGATGATATCCTCTGCTGCTTTTCTTGCACTCATAATTAAATGTGAAGTTCTAACTAAAATATATATAAAATCAATTTTAATCATTTTTCGTTATTAGTAACAATATCGAATTGTTTTATTATGCTCTATTACGGCATCTTTGTTGATCATAAAATACTTCTACAGAATAAATGTTAAAAAAAAATGAAATTTGCCTTCAAATGAGGACCATTAGTGCCATTTCTATTAATAAATGTATCTAGACCTCTTCGATATCATTACTAACGAGTAAAAACCTAAGCTGAATGTTTTTAACCAAATAACAAAATAATTGAATATTAATCCAAGAAATCAAATAGCTATATTTCTTAACAAATAAAAGTTGAAACCACCAATTTTAGTCAATCATTTTTTAAGATAACGATGCAGCTACCACAATAACAAAATAATTCCCTCTCTAGAACATCAAAGACTATATTATTGATAATCATGAATGTATTCGATTTGAATAGACGCATAGTATGTACATTTATAACTTTTATGTTAGTAATTTCTGTTTTATTATTTATAGCAAGTACATTCACATACCAGCAATACTAACATTTCAAAAATTGTTAAAAACCACAGATTTTATTGATCATATCAGCCTTTGTTTTGTGACTTTAAAAAAATATAAAATAAGTCATGAAACATTTATAAATACACAAAGTAAAGAGCATGGGAACCTTCTGTTTTTCAAATAGATTTAGGCCTAGACCCATTAAATCATCTCTTCGAACCCTTTCTTACCAAAAATCAGTAGATATTTTATAAGCATAGATTTTAAAAGAAATATGATAGTCCATTTCATAATAATAAATAAACTAAATCAGCATCATTACTATGGTCGATTCTTAGCGAAATAAAAGACTCCTACAGACTTTTAACATCGCGAAAAGATCGTAAAATAGGAAGGTAAACTCAATTTCTCACTATTCTAAAGGAAACAACCCTTTCTTTGGTTCTTTGTTTGAGATGGTGAGAGTGTGGTAAAAATAAGTCAAAAATCGAAAACCGACTAAAAATAGTATCTTCAATACAATCGAATATAAACCTAAATCTGAACAACCTCGTAGAATCGTCTTTCCTTAAGTCAGTTAAACTAAAACGATCTCAGGACGTCTAAACACAATTCGGAATGTTTTTACAGTAAGAGTGAACTCCCATAGCGAAAAACCTAAGTCAACTTCTTTGCGGAGCCCCGAAAAAGGCAAATTTAAATATCTGAATGTTCTCTCCAAAACTATATACGGCAAAAGAAGAGAAAAATGCTAAAAGCACCCCAAAGTTTTGAGTTAGACAAATCAAAAATGGAGTATAGCTCAAAGATTGGCAACATCTAAAAAATTAAAGGTGGAGAAGTAATAGTTCTAGGAAGATTTTTATCTGACTCCTTGGTAGCTGTAATGATTCTATCTCAATCTTCCAACTATGTTATTTTTCAACTTTAGATAATTTCCAACTACGACTTACATGCAATTAAATTAAATTAAATTATGAATAAAATCAATTTATGCATTAGATTTACAACCAAGCTTAACTGTATTTATTCCTCATGGTGCAGTCAAATTTTAAAACAATAGGATTAAATCAATACTAAGTTATTTATATTTGCGAAAAGTATTTGATTTCTATAACAATAACTATTCTAAATGATTACAAACTGCCAAGACTGCAGAAACAAAGAAAAGCAATTTCAAATATTGAAGGCAGATCTAGAATTCTAAATCAAAAGGATGCGCGAAGATTTGGCGCAAGAAAAAGTCATGATCTAGATGAACTTTCAGAAATAGCAGAAAAAGATATTCGAAAAATACCAAAAAGAAAAAAAGGAACGTTAGGAATAAAATAAGAAATGGATCGCCAAATACGACAATATGGTGAATTCTTATCAAACTTAGCTAATAAAACTCTAATAGAAATATGAGGCATAAATTTCTAATACTAAAAAAGAACTACTTCAAGAATTCGAGAATCGTTAGACGCAGAAAACAATCAAACATAAAGCATAACTCTAAAATATGAGTAAAAGTTATAAAGATGAAATAACTTCTGTCAAAGAGAAGCAAGATTTTGAGCTAAATTTGATAAAAAGAAAACATGAAAAAACCATTGATGATCTAACTTAATCCCATTATAAAAAAATAAATGAGGTAACTTATGAACATGAAGAAAAGGTAAAAAAGTTAAAAAAAGAGATTGAGTAAGTGATAACAGAAAAATAGAATTTGAAAAAGGAAGCACATCTCAAGCAGTCATCTCTTTATCAATAAATCTATGAAAGAAAAAAAGAAATCAGTAATCTTAAGTATTAAGTTGATCAACTTAATACAACTATCAAAAATTATGAGGAAGAAATCAGATTCAAAAACCTATAGATTGAAGTTTTAAAGGAACAACATGATGAAACTCTATAAAATATGAAAAAATAGTATCTAGCGTAGAAATCCACAATAATTGAAGATTTCAAGAGTCAAATTGAAGAGTTACTCATGAAGAAAATTGAGGATTGTGAGCAATTTGAGCAAAATGTCAAAGAAATTTAAATTAAACGTGAGAATGAGCTAAAAATTTACCAGACCTATATACAAGAAGTAAAATAGCTAGTTGAGGAAAGGCCAAGCAAAAATGAAGATCTATAGCAAATTTATATTCTCAAGAATTTGCTGAACAAGAAGTAAAAGTAATTCCAGAAAGTAGTAGATTAGGCTAAAAATTATAAGCTTTAATTGGACTACAAATAATAAACTTTTAACAGAATCTTTAAAAACAACGCCAATCCTCTGAATATTGAGAAAATCTGCAAAAAGAGAGAACTAAAGATTAATCGAGGCTCTTCCATTTGCAGGTAGAATACGGCCAAATATAACTCAATTAATACTATGCATACCATAAGTACTGCGGGTTATGATACAAAAAAGGAAAAACCTAATGAACCTAAGAGTAACAAGTTGTTTTGATTTGAAAATTACTGTTTTTGTTTATCATTTTCTATAAATTTTATAAATAAACCCAATAGAATCAATTTAGTTATCTAATCCACCCATAACTGTCAGGAAGACGCCCCTCTTGAATACCCAACAAATTGTCCCTGATTTCACATGATATTGGACCTATCAATTATTTTTAATTCAGCAATTTTATTCTTGTGCCTTTGTATTCGATTTATTTTATTCCGCCTAAGATTACTGCCGTACCTGCTCCAAAACATTAAATTAACTCTCCACTTCTATGCCTATCAATCAACTATGTTATAAATACTTTTCTTTCTGTAACCTTGTACTTTTTCTGGTCTCTTAGCATAACCTAAATTAAAGTTAATTTACGAGAATTGAATTTCTTGTAACTCCTGATAAGATAAGATCTTACAAATCAGGAGTAACCACTTCTATTTGCCCACTTTTATCTTTGAAAATGAAGAATATGTTTGAGGCTCCGACTTATACTATTTGATCGTTATAAAGCCAAAGTACTTGTTGAAATCCCTCTGAAATTACAGATGAGGACGCAGCCAAAGTAGGCGCATAGTTACTACACAAGGTCTCACATACCCACCGATTTTGTAAGCACCAGTGCCTTTAGGAGCAGATCTAATTGTATCTACCCTACAAGATAAAGAAATAGGTTTGAAACCAGTTGGATAGTAAGGACCAACAGGTCCACCCATAACAAACAGTTTTGATTTTTCTGGTTTTTTAACTCCCAAAGTATCATTCACTGAGATGTGTAAAGGTCGTAGATAAAGGCTAAACTCCGTAATAGGAGGTATCCATCTTTGTTGGATGAGAACAAATTATTTTATAAGATTAATCAGTTATTCTCCATCGAAATCAGTAAGAGTTAATCGAACTGAGGATCGTTTAAGTCTCATTGCATTACATTCAGGTCTGAAAAGCCTTATTTTGCCTTTAGTGTCTTTGTAAGCTTTTAGGCCTTAAAAACATTGAATTCCATAATGAAGTGAGGAAGCGAAAGGACTTATTGGGATAGGTCCGAAAGGTTTTATGATAGGTTTGCCCCATCCGTTCTTAGTATTATCATAAGGAACTTCAACCAAATGATCGCTATGATGTATTCCGAAGAGTAGAACATCAGCTGAGAATTTAGGTAGTTTTAAGAGATCTTTCCTGAGTTCTTTAGTAAGTTAATTCGTCTACATGTCGTTGAGGTTATATGAAAGGTGCTCTGAGTGGATTTGAGTGAGAGATCTTTCGGATAGGGCGTAAAGAGATAGCGTAGACGAAGTGTTAATCTAGTTTGCATCATTAATACAACTTTGTATATAATATCCAATATTGATGAATAGCATATCAGAAACATATAAATAGCCTCAATTTACTTAATCAAAATTGAAGTGTCTAGCCATCGATTTGAATGGATTGATAATCAACAAAGAATGCGAATCAGAATTTGCAAATCAGAGATTGCCTCTTTTTGCTTGCTCTTCTTCAATGGAAATGAATAAACTTTTGAAATTACCTACTCTGAATCCTTGGTGGTTTCTTCGTTGAATTAATTCAAAAAAGAGAGTTGGTCTGTCTTACAGAGGTCGGGTGAAAATTTGAAGTAGATAACCTTTCTAGTCATAATCTAAAAGAATTTTATTTTTCTTGAGCCTATCAATATCCTACACTACTTCTGTACTCATCATCGACAGATTTTTTCTCAACCTATCATAGTAAGTATCAGGTATGCCCAAAAACTCAACTCCTCTGCTTCTCAAGTTTTAAACTGTGCTAATTATATCCTCAGTTCTTAAAGCTATATGCTGGACACCTGCATCATGATAGTAGTCTATATATTATTGAATTTGAGATTTCCTCTTGCCAGGTGCAGGTTCATTTATGGGCATCTTTATGTTTTCATCGTAATCCGTTACTACGATTGATCTCAATGCTGAATACTCTGTATGCATTATCGAATCATCTACTGACCAGAATCTATGGAAATGCAGTACTTTTTAATAGTAGCTTACTATTGGCTCCATTTACAGACTCGGCTGATTACCTACTATATGGTCAACGAATTCGAATTTAGGAGGTTCAATTACAGAGTTGAGGGATTATTTTAAAGTATGAGGTTTGAAACCTGGCATAAACACTACTTTATAGTCATTTCTTTGAACAAAAGTATGTGTAGTATCTCCATAGGTTTGTATAGATGTGAGAATGACAGTTCCATGTTAATCTTTAAGCTATTTAGGAGGATAGATCGATACAGCACCTTTTGCAATAGCATATTAATAAATAGCTTTGGTATCTTCAACTGTAAAAGCTATATCTTTGACACCGTCATCATGTAGTATCAAATGATGATTAAATTATTCCGATTCTTTGGGACCATAAGCCGAACAAAAGACGAAGATAGCATTATGATTCTTAATAATATGCTGAGCAATTGATCTCTCTCCTGTTTCCAGACCTTTATATGCAAAGTATTCAAAGCCGAATTTGGAAGTATAGTAAGCTGCAGCTTGCTTAGCATTGCCTACCCAGAAGGTTACATGATCTAAGGATAATTAAAAATATACCAAAACCTAATATTTTGTCAAAGGGTGGTCTCAGTTCTTTATTATTGGTTTACATTCGTAAACTAAGATTTAAATAGACTATTAAAATGTAATGAGTTTTAATACAATATTTTTTAATTGTATACTCTTATTTTTTAATATAGTTTAGATCTGAATATTTTGTGAAATAGTATAAAATATTATAGAGTGTATTATAAATAAAATTAGAATAAATACATATTTTTAGCCTTAGATTACTATTATGTAAATAGTGGTATTCTTATCATAAAAAAATCATCTCTTCAAATTTTATCATTTAAGAAATATAATAATTCTTACATACACGATATAATAACTCTTTCAATGTTAGTATAAAATATAATAATTCTTAGTAATATCACACTTATGAAAAGATAAGACTCCTAAATCTTGAAGAGTTCCAGTTTTCTCCATGACTTTGAGTAAAAATCCTTCTAATCTCTCTGTAAGAAACATGAGTTCGA
>Ga0194117_10003488_pt1 | contig 15792 bp, 11 predicted proteins | sample TA2MahsurfametaG_FD_160579 | JGI IMG/M metagenome (GOLD analysis project Ga0194117, IMG submission 160579) | Freshwater microbial communities from Lake Tanganyika, Tanzania - TA2015009 Mahale N1 surface | ecosystem: Environmental > Aquatic > Freshwater > Lake | place: Tanzania: Lake Tanganyika...
CATACGGTAATTCAGATTCATTGGTATTTGAATTGAAAAATGAATGCTGGGGTGGATTTCGAGAGGATGTAAATTCAAATACGGTTTTTTTAAATGATCAAACCGCACCGTGCCAAGGAGGGAATGTTCCAAACCCACAATTGAAGCCAAATAATTCCGAAAAAGCACATGCAGGATCAACAGTTCTAGCCATAGACATGAATGGAAATGGTGTTAAAGATCTCATTTTAGGTGATGTTACTTATCCATCGCTTAATTTTTTAACCAATGGAGGCACAGAAGTCAACACAAATTCATTAATGATAAGCGCAAATCCCAATTTTCCTTCTAATTCCACTCCTGTCTCTATGCAATTATTTCCCGCTGCATTTTGGGTAGATGTTGATTTTGATTTACAGAAAGATCTACTGGTGGCGCCGAATGCTAAAAATGTTTCAGAAAATGAGTCAAGTGTGTTAAAATACAAGAATACGTCTTCTAATAACACTCCAAACTTTGTGTTTGAAACGAAATCCTTTCTTCAAGAGGATATGATTGAACACGGAACGGGCTCAATTCCTGTTTTAACGGACATTGATAACGATGGATTGGTTGATTTATTTGTTGCGAATTACTTTACGTACAAACCAGTATTAGCGAAAGAAAGTAAAATTGCATACTATCAAAACACAGGAACTGCAGATAATCCGGTTTTTACATTCATTGACAATGACTTCTTAAATTTATCACAAGAAGGCTTTGGTTTACGAATGGTTCCTAGTTTTGGGGATTTAAATAACGATGGAAAAAAGGACATTATTCTTGGTTTGGAAAATGGTACGCTGTGTTACTTACAAAACACATCAACCGGATCTGTTCCAACATTCTCAGCACCAGTTGTAAACTATCCAGATCACCTTGGACAGAGCATAAGTGTAGGTCAATTTGCGGCTCCTCAACTCTTTGACTTGAATGATGACGGTAAACTCGATTTGCTCATTGGAAGAAAAACAGGAGAAGTCCTTTATTATCTCAACATTGGAACCATATCCAATCCAAGCTTTGAATTAATGAATTCAAATCTTGGCAATGTTGACGTTTCAACACCAAACTCTCCGGATGGCTTTGCCTTCCCTCATTTTTTTAGGCATTTGGACACCACATATTTAATGGTTGGATCATTGGAAGGTTCAATTTATTTTTACGATTCCATTGATGATAATTTGACAATTGGATCAACCTTTAGAACAATTTCAGCCAACTTTTTAAATCAAGAAAAAAATATTGGTGGCTACAGTTCTTGCGCAGTCGGTGATTTAGATAACGATTCAAACTTAGATTTATTTATCGGCCAAGATTTAGGTGGGGTGTTTTACCTTGAAAATGATAACACAAGCACCATTGGAATTCAAGAACATAATGAAACAGAGATTCCACTGCAAGTTTTTCCAAATCCGACGGATGGAATTTTCAACGTGCAAACAACAAATTTTCCGTTGGAATTAGTATTATTCTCTGCTGAGGGCCGGTTTATAAGAAATTTGAGTGTTACGCAATATTCGACAGTGTTTGATTTTTCGTCGTTAACGCAAGGAATTTATTTTATAAAAGTCAAAAACAAGGGAAATACGTATAAAATTTTTAAATTTTGATTACTTAACGAAAAAAGAAAACATTTCTTCTCCGTTTAAAAAGCCTTGTAAACAATCTCCTATTCCAACAGGACCAACTCCTGCAGGGGTCCCCAGATATATCAAGTCCCCAGTTTTAAGGGTGATGAATTTTGACACATAAGCAATAATCTGATCGATTGAGAAAATCATGTCACGAGAAAATCCTCGTTGCCTTAAGATACCATTTTGAATTAGAGAAAATTCTATTGAATTAAAATCTATTTCTTTGATCTTCAGCCATTTTGAAGATATTGGAGCGCTGTGGTCAAATGCTTTTGCCTTCTCCCAGGGTAACCCTTTTTCCTTGCATTTTTGCTGCAGGTCACGCGCGGTGAAATCAATACCCAAGCTGATTTCAGAATAATACTTATGAGCAAATTTTACATCAATATTTTTACCAACTCTGTCTATTTTAACAACGATTTCGCATTCAAAATGAAGGTCTTGAGTGAAATTCGGATAATAAAAGTCCTTTTCTTTGAGAATTGCAGTATCGGGTTTTAGAAAATATAGCGGTTCGTCAGGTAGAGTGTTTTTCAGTTCCAACGCATGATCTGCATAATTTCTTCCTATGCAAATAATCTTCATCGGTTGTTAAATTTATTTTTCAAGGCATGCAATTTATCCTCTAGAGATTCGGTGCTCATTGGTTCTTGTTTTCGCCTGGCTTTTATGGATTCCATCTCTTTTCGCAAACAATCTTTTGTATGAAGAGGAAAGTCTGCTTCCAACATCCATCCATAATATCCTGGTTCTACTTGCGATACCTCGAAAACAGTTTTGTTTTTATGTTTTCCGAAATTATAGACTACTTCACCTTGATCATTTCTTGCCAATCTACCCCCAAAATCAACCATTTCATTTGCCTGTGCACGAGAAAATTCTGCCAAGGAAGAAATATCTTTCTTCAGCAAATCGTAACGATTGAGTTGTGCTTCGAATACATCCCAGGTAGCCAGTACATCGTTCAGTGCATCGTGAGCTCCCTCCAAAGATTTGTTACAATAGAATTGAACGGCGGCAGCAAGAGTTCTTTGTTCCATTTTGTGGAAAATATTTTGAACGTCGATGAACTTGCGGTCTGATAGATCAAATTCAATTTCACACCTTAATAATTCTTCTGCAAGAAGCGGAATGTCAAACTTATTTGAATTGTAGCCTACCATGTCTGCAGTTCCAATAAAATTAACTATTTCCGGGCCTAATTCTTTGAATGTTCGGGCTTGAGAGGCCATCGCCGTGGATATGCCATGGATTTCGGAAATTTCCTTGGGAATTTCTATTTCGGGATTAACAATTTCGTTAAAAGTATTACGTTTTCCATTTATTTCAATTCGAAGCATGGCGATTTGAACAATTCGATCGGTCGTTATTTGCAGACCGGTAGCTTCGAGGTCTATGATACAGAGAGGTTTAATTAAACGCAACATATCTGAATATTTTAAATATGTCTTTATCGAGCCTACTCAAAAAAGATGATATCAGAACGTCTGAAGATGCTCAGATCAGGACCAATTTTTCCACTCTCTGTTGAGATTTTGACTTCGCCGAATCCCTCCAGACTATAAATCTGCTCTGGTTTGACTCCTAAAGACTCTAGAATAGTAGAAGTCTCCACGGCTCTTTTTTTGCTGATGTAAGTGTTGTATTCGTCAGACCCTGTTACATCTGCATAGGAATTAATCTGAATTTGCAATTTCGGATTTTTCTTTAATTTGTTGACAACTCGTATCAATATTTTTTTTGATTCTTCTGAAATGATATGTTCATTCGATGCAAAGTAGATACTAATCGAATCCACTTGTTTTAAGTTCAAAAGTGAAATGCTCTCAAATACACTTTGATTGTATTCTAACTTTTTCGATATGCTCTTGTCAGCACTTTCGTAGCCCACCTTTGAAACTTTTATATTTAAATTTAATTCATCACCGAAGATAAAATCCTCACTGAGTTTCATTTGTATTTGACCGTTGTTATCTGTGGTCAAGGATCTATTTTTATTATTTTCATTAATCAAAACAGCTGCATTTTTTATTGGAAATGACCTCATTTTATCCAAAATAGTGAGCGTGACTTCATATGCTAAAATTGGAACTATAACTCGGTTGTCATCGTCTAAAAGAACTTTTTTATTCACCTCTTCGAACGGTTGTTCACAATTTGTATTAAATTTTTCGCTGAAAGGATTTTTTGACAAATTATCGTAGTAATAAGACAATTCATATTCTCTACACTTTTCTAATTTCATTCCAAAAAAGCCGTCCGATACTCTCGCTAGAAGTTTTTTCTCAGATTTATCCTCACAATTCAAACATTTTACAAGAACATAAGTATTCTCAGGTATTACTTTTTTATTTTTACTTACAATACGGCCATTTAAAAAGGCTGTTTTTTCGATAAGAACAGGAGATTTACTGATTTCGTATAAATCCTCTTTACCATTGCCTCCATTTCTTGATGACACAAAAACATTATCCTGACCATTTGCAGATTGTGTAAAAGAATAATCATCAGCAACACTGTTGAGCGGATATCCAAGGTTTATTGGTGAAGACCATTCCCCAGATTGATCACGATGAGAAACAAAAATATCAAATCCTCCCATTGACTCGTTTCCGTTGCTCGAAAAGTAAAGCGTTTTATTATCTAAACCTATGAAAGGTGAAATTTCATCACTTTCGGAATTTATCGATGCTATGTTTTGAGGAATACTCCAATTAGCACCTGTTAGTTCACTAAAATAGATGTCTCTTTTACCTTTTCCTGTTGCGCGGTCAGATACAAAAAATCTCAACTTTCCGTCCATTGATTCTGTAAAATCAGATTCCCAACGTTCAATGGTGTTTACCTCAGTAATGTGTGAAGGCTTTGGATTTGAAAACAAGTTATTTTCAAAAAGGGTATGAAAAACGTCTCCAACACCGGCGAGGTCGTTGTTAAGGGTAATTATTCTCTCATCGATACTCACATTCGAAAAACATTCGTTCAAATGGGGCGTACTGAAGGAAAATTTTACAGGGGCAGTCCATTGATTGTTGACGTCTTTGAAACTAGAATATACATCCTTTTTGAAGGTGTAAAAAAAGGGATCTTTTGATTTATCATCTGAATTATCGGGCCAAGGCCGTCCGCTTGTTATGAAAAGTTTTTTTCCGTCAGCGCTTATCTCTGCTTTACTTTCTGAAAATTCAGAGTTGAGGATATTACCAAGGTTCTTGGGTTGAAAATTCGTTGGTGAACTGATGTTTTTTTTGGCAACTTCACATTGAGAAATTCTGATTGCCGCTTCAACGATTAATTGGGATTTCGAACTGGATAAACTGATGAATTTTTTATAATTTTCGATTGCTGAATCCAGTTTTTCCATTCGGTGTAATGCCACACCGAGGTAATAAAATACGTCAATTGGAACCGCGTCCTCCGATTTTGAGTAAGCGTCGTAATTCTTTTGAATTTTTTTTGTGCACTTCGAAAAGTGTTTGATAATATCTTCTTCTTTTCCTATTGTGGAAACAAGAATTAAACCTTTCCGGTAATTGTAATTTGGGTTTTCTGGAGAAATTTCTAATAATCGCGAAGTGGCAAGGTCGGCAAAATGAAAGAAATTTTCTTGCAGGAAGCGCGAACTGTGAGAAACTAGTTCTTTTTCAGATGAGTTTTTAATTATTTCTCTAACCTGAGATTCTGTGAACTGGGCAAGTAAGGTTTGAGCAGTTATAAGAATACATAAAGTCAAAGTTATTTTCATGGATAATTTTTCATTAAATATAGTCAAACTTATCCGTAGCATCAAAATTTTCTAAATAATCGGCAACTCTTCGAACAAACTGACCTCCAAGTGCTCCATCTACTACGCGATGATCGTACGAATGCGATAAGAACATTTTGTGACGTATTCCGATGAAGTCTCCTTCAGAAGTTTCAATAACTGCAGGTACCTTTCTTATTGCACCTAATGCTAAAATTGCAACTTGTGGTTGATTTATAATCGGGGTTCCCATAAGATTTCCGAAAGAACCTACATTTGTTACCGTATAAGTGCCACCCTGAATATCTTCCGGTTTTAGTTTGTTATTTCGAGCGTTAGTTGCTAATTCATTAACCACTTTGGTTAACCCGACTATGTTGAGTTGGTCTGCATTTTTTATAACCGGTACAATTAAATTTCCAGAAGGCAAAGCCGTAGCCATTCCAATATTAATCTCTTTTCTTTTGATGATTGTATTTCCTGAAACAGATACGTTGATCATAGGAAAATCTTTAATAGCTTTTACGATTGCTTCGATAAATATCGGAGTGTAGGTTATATTTTCTCCTTCCCTTTCTCGAAACTTTTCTTTCACCTTATTTCGCCACAAAACAATGTTCGTAACGTCTGCCTCTACAAATGAGGTAACGTGCGGTGAGACATGCTTAGACATTACCATATGCTCTGCTATCAGCTTTCGCATACGATCCATTTCTATGACCTCATCACCTGGATTAGCCACAACTATGGGTTCCTTTATTGCAATTGAAGAGGTTATAAGAGTGCGAGAGGAAGGATTTTGCTGATCGGTAGGGTTTTTAATAAATTGACTGTCACCTTGCCCACGATTCGCTAAATAGGCGAAAAGGTCTGATTTTGTGACTCTGCCATCAAGCCCCGAACCGCTTATTGCATTCAATTCAGATAGAGAAATATGCTCTTTTTCTGCAATAGAGCGCACAAGAGGGGAAAAGAACTTTCCATTCTCTCCGTTTTTAGTAATCTTCTGAGGTGCAGAATTATTGCTGTCCTTTGCCGATGGAATATCTTTTGTGTCAGTTAAAACGATTTCAGGTGTAGAATCAGATGTATTATTCGGTTGAGCTTGGGGTTTCTCAAGCGGAACGGGCCCTTCGCTAGAAAGCAGAGCAATGACATCGCCAACTTTCGCAACTTGATCCTTTTCAAAAAGTTTTTTGATTAAAATTCCTGACGCCTCAGAGGGTAACTCGTTATCAACTTTATCCGTTGCTACCTCAACGAGGGGCTCATCAACTGCAACTGTATCGCCAATGTTCTTAAGCCACTTAGTAATGGTTGCCTCAGTGACACTTTCCCCCATTTTTGGTAAACGAATTTCTATCTGACCCATTACTGTGATTTTGACCTTGCAAATATATGTAAATTCTTCAAAAAGACTTCAAAAATGGCTTAATTGCCCAAGGAATGCCAATTTTTTAGAACGCATTTCAAGTCAAAAAGTGAGGAATAATTTTTGGCATACAAAAGGTTAATTTTCTCATAATCCCCGCTATCTTCATCACTTGAAAATTGAATAGGAAGTAAAATACCCGGTTTTATGTAATTGTTTGTTCTTTCAATGGGTGCTCCAATCCAGGTTTTCTTTCCGACGAAAACGTGCCAAATGTTCATGAATACATTCCTTTTTTTTCGTTGGAAAAAATAAATTATCGGGAGAGAAATGAAAAAGACAAGGGACACGGAAAGATCAAATAATCTCTTCGATCTTTTATTTTCAGGGCGCATCAACAAGTTTACATTTTGAATGTAGAGATCTCCAGTAGAGTCTATTGAGTTACTGCCAATCAAATACTCTGTCTCAGGTTGAGCAATTTTGAAGTCAATACCGGGTGTATTCGTTGTTGTCATAAATCCGATGATATCTTTTGTTGTAAGATTTTTGGATGAAAAAATAAGCTCATTGATTTTATCGATAAGTATTATTTCTTGTACTTTGTTGGGAACAATTTTAGGGTCCATTGTATCTATCCAGCGAATGCTTTCAACGTTCGAATACGTTGCGGCAAGTATATTTTCAATCCGATTAAATTCATCTTTTGAACCAAGTATGGCAAAACGTTTTTGTTCGGGTTTTGGTAAGCCTAGGCGATGTGTTTTATATAAATTTAAGATAATACGCAGTAGGTAAAATTGCAAAATATACCATGAAACACCGATCAAAATGAATAAGCGAGAAAATTGGTATTCTTTGGGTAAAAGCGCATAGACTACAAGAATAAACAAAGTTCCTACAAAACCGCTTTTCCAGATGACTCCTCTGCTAGCGCCTTTGTCGTAAAGCCCCAATAAATATGAAAATGCTACCCACATTCCTGCATAGAGGGGAATTTGAATTTGGTAGGCAGTTTCTGTGAAATGAATATCGCGAATTTTCCACTGATGCGTCAATAAAATTAGACCAGTCAATGTTAAGGTGAAATCAAGAAGTGGTAAAGTAATTTGTTTAATGAGTCGAGTCAATAAAGCTATGCTTCCACGAAGGTATATTGCCGTGTGTATGGCCAATGAAAAAATACTCGCGTTTTTTTGAGAGAAATGTTTTTTGGCGAAAATTATCATCGCTTTGTAAAAAACGAAGACGTAATTCACGGAGCTTTTTTTGGTGCTTTCTCCCTTATAATGAATAATTTTTGTTTCCGGAAAATAGTAGTTGTCATATCCTCCCTTCTTGAGGCGATACGAAAGGTCAATATCTTCTCCGTACATGAAAAAAGCTTCATCCAATAAACCAACTTTATCAAGGGCTTCTTTTCTCATAAACATAAAAGCACCGCTCAAAACATCAATTTTATTGGTTTCAAATTCGCTGAGATGACCTAAATGGTAATAGTTGAATTTTTTTGATTTTTTGAAAAATCGGGATAAACCAAAAATTTTGAAGAAAGCCACTTTAGGGGAGGGTAAACCTCTTTTTGATTCTGGTAAAAAGTTTCCCTTTCCATCGAGCATTCTGACACCAAGTCCACCTGCAACAGGTCGGGAATCCATAAATTCAGTGCACTTAAAAAGTGTATCGTGTTCCACAACAGTATCAGGGTTTAACAAAAGAATATATCTTCCCGATGCCTCTTTAATCGCTTGATTATTTGCTTTTGAAAAACCGACATTTTCCTTATTTTCGATGCGTTTAACCCATGGAAACTTTACCGAAACCATGGACATTGAGTCGTCTACACTGTTATTATCAACAACAAATACCTCTTTCGTCAGGTTTCCAATTGATGCCTCAACCGAACTAAGACATTGTTCTAGAAAATAGCAGACATTATAATTTACAATGATGATAGTGACATCTACTTTCTTCTCTTCTTTCACCTTTTATTTGGATTTAATCGCAATACACGAAATTTCAATTTGAACATCCAAGGGTAAACGTGCTACCTCAACGGTTTCTCTTGCCGGTGGAATTTCATCGAAATAAGAGGCATAAACAGTATTCACTACACCAAAATCATTTAGATTTTGTAAAAAGATACTGCATTTCACTACATCATTCCATTGAAATCCCGCTGCAGACAATAAGGAATGAATATTTTGCATCACCTGATGCGTGGCAGCTTCTATTGAATCATCAACCAGTTTACCGTTGGCTGGATTAAGTGGTACTTGTCCACTCACAAATAACATGTTTCCGGATAAAATTGCTTGACTGTAAGGACCAACGGGAGGTGGTGCATTGGGTATAGAAATGGCTTTTTTCATCTCAAAAGTTTATTTGTTCTACATTTGCAAAGTAACCAATTTTTAGGCAAGCAATGGTTTTGGTCGTTGATTTTTATGATTCTTTTACCTATATCCTCGCACATTATTTTGAAAACGGAGGGGAGCAGGTAGAAATTGTGTTTCACGACCATTTAATCATTGAGTCCCTGTCAAATTATTCGCTTGTTGTACTATCCCCAGGTCCTGGGCTTCCGGCTGAGAAAGTAAACATGTTCGAGTGCATTGAATATTGTCAACTGCACGAGGTGCCTCTTTTCGGTGTTTGTTTAGGTTTTCAAGCACTTGCCTTGTTTAAAGGTGGAAAATTGAAAAATCAGGACAAGGTGATGCATGGGGTAAGTACTCGCTTGAGTGGTATTTCTCCCAAGAGTTTTCTCTTTCGCGGCGTTAAGAATGGCTCAAAAGTTGGCCTCTACCATAGTTGGAAAGTGTGTAACTTGGATGAGAAGTACCTAGTAGCAAAGTCAGAGGCTGATGTTCCGATGGCGTTGGAAAGTATCGATGACAAATTTTTGGGTGTTCAATTTCACCCGGAATCCATTATGACTGAAAGTGGCATGAAAATAATTGAGAACGTCATTAATTGGAAAAATCAAATTATTGCTAAAAATAGACCTAACTCTTTAAAAAGTCATACCGAGTGATTAAAAAGCATTCCAAAACTTTTTTTATCAAAGTTTGTTCAAATTAGAAATAACGCAATGAAATATTTACTGAGCCTCCCAATATTTTTCGCCCTCAGCTTTCTCAATGCTCAATCAGGAATTGTGAAAGGCACGATATCAAATGCAACAAATAATAAACCCATCGAATTTGCTAAAATCCAAGTGATAGATCAACAAAAAGGAGCTACATCACTTGACAACGGGAGTTATGAGATTTCGGGGCTAAAACCGGGAGTTTACTCGTTTAAAGCCAGTGCATCTGGATTTAAAGATTTGATAATGAATGAAATTACAGTTACAAATGCAAGAAGTGTAGAATTAGATTTTCCGATGGAAGAAATTATCAAGGAAAAGAGCGAGGTGACTGTTAAAGCGGCACCTTTTACCCGAAAAGTTGAGTCTCCTGTTTCTCTTAAAACACTGAATTCAACAGAAATTGAGCGACTTCCCGGAGCGAACAGAGATGTGAGCAAAGTTATTGCCGCTCTGCCGGGTGTAGCTTCTCGCGCTACCTTCAGAAATGACATTATTATTAGAGGGGGTTCTCCGGGAGAAAACAAATTTTACTTGGATGGAATTGAAGTACCGAACATTAATCATTTTGCCACACAGGGCAGTAGTGGCGGTCCGGTTGGACTCTTAAATGTAAATTTTATCCGTGAGGTCGATTTTTATTCAGGAGCTTTCCCTTCCAATAGGGCCAATGCTTTAAGTTCGGTTTTAGCATTCAAACAGAAAGATGGGAATCCCGATGCATTAATTACCAATTTCGCCTTGGGATCAAGTGACGCCGCACTCACATTTGACGGACCATTGAGTAAGAAAGCAGATTTTATTTTTTCAGTACGAAGGTCCTACTTACAATTTCTTTTTGCAGCACTCAAACTTCCCTTCTTGCCAACCTACAATGATTTTCAGTATAAAGTGAACTATAAAATCAATACTAAAAACAAAATAAGTTTTATTGGTCTTGGGGCTTTAGATCAGTTTAAATTGAATGCCAAGGTCAATGAGTCTATCGATATGAGCGATTCGACAACGCGTGATTTCAACAACTATATCATTAATAACTTGCCTATTCAAAATCAATGGAATTATACCATAGGTGTAAATTACTCGCACTTTTCAAAGCACTCCATTCAAAATGTAGTAGTAAGTCGCAACATGTTAAACAACAGGGCTTATCGCTACAGAGGATTGGTTGAGGTTGCTGATAGTCTTTTACAAGATTATTCATCATTTGAAGCTGAAAATAAATTGAGATTTGAGCACACATACAATAAGAATGGATGGCGCGTGAATGCGGGTGTTGGATATGAATATGCTCGTTATTACAACTCTACATATAACAATATTACAGTTCAAGGTTCTCCGGTTTTAATTGACTTTAGCTCAAATCTATTCATGAGTAAGTTTGCTGTGTTCGGACAAGTAAATCGATCTCTAATGGATGAACGTATTAATTTATCGTTAGGATTGCGTAGTGATGTCAATAATTACTCGAAATTAATGATGAATCCATTGGATCAGTTATCGCCATCCTTGTCAGCGAGCTACAGAATAACACCACAATGGGCGATTAACGCAAATATTGCGCGTTACCATCAGTTACCTTCCTACACAATTCTAGGTTACAGAAATGCTTCAGGAGAACTGGCAAATAAAGATTTTGCAAAATACATAAGGGCTGATCATTATGTATTGGGAGGAGAATATTTAACGAAAACAAATTCAAGGTTTACATTGGAAGGATTCTATAAAAAATACGATCGTTATCCATTTTCTGTAAAAGACGCGTTGTGTTTAGCTAACATTGGATCAGATTTCGGAGTGGTAGGAAATGAAGAAATTAGATCGACTTCACAAGGCCGCTCCTATGGATTAGAATTTTTATATCAACAAAAGCTATTCAAAGGTTTCTATGCGGTTTTAGCATATACCTACGTTCGTTCTGAATTCCAAGATAAAAATAGTGTTTATGTTCCTACAGCTTGGGACAGTAGAAATATAATTTCCCTCACTGGTGGTAAACGCTTTAAAAAAGGATGGGAAGTTGGTTTTAGGTGGTTGTATTCTGGAGGTTCGCCTTACACTCCTACGGATGTTGCCAATTCTGCTCTCATTCAAAATTGGGAAATTAATGGATTTGCATTTCCGGACTATTCTCAATTGAATACGCAAAGAGAATCTAGTTTTCATCAATTAAATATTCGCGTTGATAAGAAGATTTTTTTAGAAAAATTTTCGCTTAATTTCTATTTAGACGTTCAAAACGCATACGGATATAAAGCAATTTTAGCACCTATTTACTTGGCCGTCACAGATGCCTCCGGGAATTTTGTCGTAGATCCTAATGATTCTAGTCGATATTTATTGAAAGAAGTAAAAAATGCATCAGGCATTGTTCAACCCACAATCGGAATCATAGTGGAATTTGCAGCGAAGAAGACAAAGAAGTAATTAAAATTCTATTATCTGTTGAAGGAACATTGGTCAAGAGAAAAATTGAAGGTAATTCCCTTTTCAGTGCTCATTGATACAGTATCACTATAGATTTTAGTGTGGCCAACTTTTGACTGGGGGATTGTTCGTGAACAGATGAAACGAAAACAATCAGTCATAAAAAATACATTCCTCATGAGTTGGTTGAAATTTTTGAAAGATACGGATTTATTTGGGGAGGGAAATGGTTGCATTACGATACCATGCATTTTGAATTTAGACCCGACCTCATTGATTATATTCAAATAAATAGGAGTGAGGTAAGAGGAATTTTATTAGTTTTACTGCGTAGAATGTCGATCAAAGGGAAGTTAATTAAAATTGGACGTGCTGAAGACAATCACATAGTCTGTGCGCATCAAACGGTGAATAAATACCATGCTGAATTATTTGTAGATGCCGATGGTAATGTGTTCCTGACTGATTTATCTTCTATGAATGGCTCTTTTGTGAATGGTAAACGTGCCTACGAACCGGTTTTATTGAAAGAAGGTGACGTACTTAAAATTGCAGAAAACATTACTATTGATTGGCAAAGGGTTCTTCCGAAGAAACGAAGTGTTGAATTGGTTCCAGAAAACCCAGTAACATCACCGCGACCAAAAGAACAGGTTGGGTCATCTAAACCTAGTTTTGAGCCTGAAAAACCATTAAATCCAAACAGGTCTAAAAAAAGGTTTTCTGCTTCGGATTTTATTAAAAATTATTGGGATGTTTGCGTCATCTACGCTGGTATACTATTGATGTTGTTAATTATCCGATTGTATATCGGTTAATGTTCTTTTGCCCGAATATAGTTGAGTATTTCAACCTCTTCACTTGTTAATGTCAACCCGCGTCGGCTCATCATATTGTTGGCACATTCGATGGCTTTTTCGAATTTGAAAGGCACCAAATGTTTGCCTCCCCACGAAAAAGAAGGAATGTATTTAGCTGGAAAATCACCGCCAAAAATATTGCAGGATACCCCCACTGCTGTTGCCGTATTGAACATGGTATTTATGCCACATTTGGAATGATCGCCCATCATTAAGCCCATAAACTGAATATCGGTCTCAATTTCTCTCGAAGATTCATAACAATAGGCGCTTACGTTTCCGTAATTGTTTTTTAGATTGGAAGTATTTGTATCAGCACCCAGATTGCACCACTCACCAATAATTGAATTTCCGAGAAACCCGTCGTGACCTTTGTTGGAATAGGATTGGAATAACACATTGTTGACTTCACCGCCAACTTTGCAATGCGGTCCAATGGTAGTTGCCCCATATACTTTTGTACCTAACTTAAGTGTGGCATGTTCACACAAGGCAAGCCCTCCGCGAATTAAAGTTCCCTCCATGACCTCCGCATGCTTTCCTATATATACTGGACCTGTATTCGTGTTTATTATTGATCCCTCTACGATGGCACCCTCCTCAATAAAAAGTAATTCGGAAGGACCAATTAGCCGATTAGAATCACTTAATTTTTTTGAAATTCTGTTTTGAGTTATCAATGTGTAATCTTGATAAAGAACCTCTTGATTCTTCAAGTAGAGATCCCATCTCTCATTTATCTTAATAGGGCTTTCAAACGTATATTTTTTCTTTCTTTCACCTGTACCTTTAGTAGCTATCCATGTATTGTCTTGCATTAACATCGTATCAATCTCCAATTCCAATAGCTCTTTTAAAAGATTCGGAGTAGGAATGATGCAAGCGTTGACTTCTATGGCATCAGAAATTGCGTTAAATCGTTTTTGAAGATATTGTTGAGTGGTAAATCCGATTGTAGAGGATGGGTTCAATATTTTCCAGCGCTCTTCATTGGTGAAAATTCCCATCCGAAGACAGCCTATTGGTCTTGTTAATGTTAATGGGGCAAAACGTAAGTGCTGCCCATTGTCATTGAGATTAATACGTAGCATGTGCCACAGTTTTAGATTTAACTGAAAATAAATATAAACATAAAAAGGTCATGCTTCCATTGATAATCAACATTTCATAACCAAACTTATATTGTCCTACAATCCAACTTGAATTTTTGTCAAGTAAATAACATGAAAAGGGAACAATTACACAGATAAGTGGCACAAGCCAATTAAATCGAGCGACTCTTTTTGTAAATATACCAAAGGCAAATAATCCTATTAAGGGGCCATACGTATAAGACGCCAATGTTAAAATTATATCAATTATATCAGTTTTTGGATTTTGCGAGATGTACCAATTAGTTGCCAAAATAATGAGTAGAAATAAAATAGAAAATCCTATGTGAACAAAAAGCATAAGTTTCTTCTTTTCAGTTTCCCCTCTCTTTTTAAAATTTAGAAAGTCAATGCAAAAGCCAGTGGTTAAGGCTGCCAATGCACTGTCTGCAGATGCGTAAGAAGACGCAGTTATCCCCAGTAGAAAAAAGATTCCAGCGATGGTTCCAAAATGATTTAGAGCAAGAGTAGGGAAGGTGTGGTCAGTTTTTGCGGGTAGCGGAATACCTTCAGAAAAGGCATATACATAAAGTGCACCCCCCAATATTAAAAACAACAAATTAGTTAACAAAAGAACTCCTGTAAATGAATACATGTTTTTTTTAGCATCGTTGATATTTTTACAGGTTAAATTCTTTTGCATCAGATCTTGATCCAAACCGGTCATAGCGATTGTCAAAAACATTCCGCCAAAAAAGTGTTTCCAAAAATAATTCTTGGCATTGGGATCATCAAAAACAAAAATTCTGGTCATGGAGTTTCCTTGAGAGGTTTTTGTTTCGCTAATACTGTCCCAAAGTCCAAGTAAATCAACATTCAGTGCATTTGCAACAATCACGGTGCATATCACTACCGCACTTATTAGGAAAAAGGTTTGAAATGTATCCGTATACACAATCGTTTTTATGCCGCCTTTGAAAGTATAGACCCAAATCAGTAAGATCGTGATGCAAGCTGTCAACCAATAGGGAACCCCAAGGTCGTTGAATAGGAAAAGTTGAAGTACAACGGTTGCGAGGTAAAGTCGTATTGCAGAACCTAAAGTTCGAGACAAAATAAAGAAGGCAGCTCCAGTTTTATAGCTCACCAATCCCAATCTTTTTTCGAGAAATTCATAAATTGAGGTGACATTTAAACGGTAGTAAATTGGCATTAAGAGCTGCGCAATGACAATGTATCCTAATACATATCCCATGACCACCTGGAAATATGCCATACCATCGTTTACTACTTTTCCAGGAACTGAAATGAACGTGACCCCCGATAGCGAGGCTCCGATCATACCAAATGCTACGAGATACCAAGGACTTTGTCTGTCACCGGTAAAAAAAGTTTCTGAACTGGCATTTTTTGAAGTAATATAAGAAATCAATATCAGTGCTCCGAAATAGGATGCTAAAACGGTTATAATTAGGACTTGTGACATTGGTCTTTTGCGGTAAATTTAAAAAGCTTTGCGATAAGTGTGCTGAAAAATTCCCATATCTTTTA